>Ga0272441_10010449_pt1 | contig 14035 bp, 9 predicted proteins | sample SSMProp6N_FD_193582 | JGI IMG/M metagenome (GOLD analysis project Ga0272441, IMG submission 193582) | Marine sediment archaeal communities from Little Sippewissett salt marsh, Falmouth, MA, United States - SSM-Prop-6N | ecosystem: Environmental > Aquatic > Marine > Wetlands > Sediment ... | reverse complement strand
GCATCCCGACGGCGCCGGCGGCGGCGACGGCCTCGGCCGTGCGGAGCAACTGGTCGCGGCTCTCGACCGCGCAAGGCCCGGCGATGATGCCGACCCGCCGCCCGCCGATCGGGAAGCCCTTCGGGCCGATGGCCACTTCCGTCCGCGTCTGCTTGACCTCGGTCGAGGCCATCTTGTACGGCGCGAGGATCGGGACGATCCGCTCGACCATCGGGGCGTTCTCGATGGCGCCCTTGTCCACCATGCGCTTGTCGCCGACGCAGGCGATGACGGTCCGGTCGGTGCCGTAGATGGGGTGTTCGGTGAGCCCGTACTCGCGGACGAGGGCGATCACGTGCTGAATCTGCTCGGGCGTGGCGCCGGGTTTCATCACGACGATCATGGCATGCTCCGCTGGGTTCCGCCGCCCGGCGGGGCCGTCGCCGGGACGGTCGCGGGGGCCGTCGCCGTCGCGGTCGCGGGCCGGGAAGCGGGCAGGCGGATGGAGACGATCTTCGGCTGGGTCGAGGCCATCCAAGCCATCTTGTCTTTGAGGTACTGGTTCTGGACTTCCAGGGCCCCGATCCGTCGGCCCGCCCGCTTCAGCAGGCCGATCTGCGGGTCCGGCTTCATCAGGAACAGGATCACCAGCCAGATCGCGCTGCCGCAGAACAGCCCCGTGACGAACGGCAGGAGGATGGATCGAAGCGAATCTCTGCTCATGCGAATTAGCTCCGCGGCGGCGCGATCGTCGCCATGCCGCCCATGTAGGGCCGAAGGGCCTCGGGCACCGTGACCGTGCCGTCGGCGTTCTGGTTCAGTTCCAGCAGCGGGATCAGGGTCCGCGGGCTGGCGATAACGGTGTTGTTGAGCGTGTGGCAGTACCGCACGGTCCCGCCGGCGTCGCGGTAGCGGATGTTGAGGCGGCGGGCCTGGAAGTCGTAGAACCGGCTGGCGGAGTGGGTCTCGCCGTAGGCGCCGCGGCTGGGCATCCACGTTTCGATGTCGAACTTCTGCACTTGCCCCTGCCCCAAGTCGCCGGTGCAGACGTTCACGACGCGGTAGGGCAGGCCGATGGCCTTCAGGACGTCCTCGGCGTTGGCGAGGATCTCGGCGTGGAACCGCTTGGACGCCTCGGCGTCGTTGGGGGCGACGATCACCTGCTCGACCTTGTCGAAGAAGTGGACGCGGTACAGGCCGCGGGTGTCTTTGCCGGCGGCGCCGGCCTCGCGGCGAAAGCACGTGCTCAGCGCGACGTATTTCTTCGGCAGGTCGGCGGCGTCGAGGATCTCTCCGGCGTGCAGCCCGGTCAGCGGCACCTCGGCCGTGCCCACCAGGCTCATTTCGTCGCGCTCGACCAGGTAAGCCTCGTCGCGACCGACGGGAAAGTAGCCGGTGCCCTCCATCACGCTGTCGTTGACCAGGACCGGGACGTTCAGCAAGGTGTAGCCTTTGGCGGTCATCTTCTCGGCGGCCAGGCGAAGGACAGCGTAATGGAGCATCGCCCCGGCGCCCTTGAGGACATAGTTTCTGGTGCCGGCGAGTCTTACGCCGCGCTCGACGTCGATGATGTCCAGGGCCTGCCCGAGTTCGAGGTGGTCTTTGACGGGAAAGTCGAGCCGCGGGATCTCGCCGGCGCGGCGGAGTTCGACGCTTTCGGTCTCGTCGGCGCCGACGGGGACCTCGGGGTCGGCCGGCTGGGGCACGAGGAGCATCAGTTGCTCGAAGGCCGGTTTCAGTTCGGCGACGGCGTCGTTGAGTTCCTTCGCGCGGGCCTTGAGGCGCGACACTTCCTCGATGGCGGCCTGTTTTTCGGGCCCGTCGAGTTTGGCGATGCGCTTGCCGGCGGTGTTCTGGGCGGTGCGGATCTCCTGAAGTTCCCGTTGGGCCGCCAGGAGGCGCCGGTCGGTGTCCAGGACCGCGTCGATGTCCACGTCGATGCGCTTGTCCCGGGCGGCCTGCGCGAATGCCTCGGGATCCTGGCGGATCAACTTGATATCAATCATCGTCTCGGCCTCGAGTTACCGTTGAACGCGCCCCGCCCCGGCCCGCCTGCCGTCCGGGGCCGGACAGGCGCAGGATATCGGGCCGCTGGCGCGCCGTCAACCGCAAAGCCTGCCGACCGCTGTCATTGCCCACGATGGCACGCAAGCCCTTTAGCGGGCGGCTTTTTTTTGTTTGACAGGGGTGCTGCCATATCTAAAATCAAGGGACTTGACTGTGGCGGCGATATAGCGCCACCAGGAACAGACGATGGCCGAAGTCATACTGTCCGACGTGACGAAGGTGTATCCCGGCGGGGTCGAGGCCGTCAAGCACATGGATTTGACGGTCCACAACGAGGAATTCGTTGTGTTGGTCGGCCCGAGCGGGTGCGGAAAGTCCACGACGCTGCGGATGATCGCCGGGCTGGAAGACATCACCGGCGGGACGATCCGCATCGGGGATCGCGTCGTCAACGACGTGCCGCCGAAAGATCGCGACATCGCGATGGTGTTCCAGAACTACGCGTTGTATCCGCACATGACCGTGTTCAAGAACATGGCGTTCGGGCTTCGGCTTCGGAAGTACCCGAAAAAGGAGATCGAGCGGCGCGTGCGGGACGCGGCACGGATTCTTGGGATCGAGGAGTTGCTGGACCGCAAGCCCAGCGCCCTGTCCGGGGGGCAGCGCCAGCGCGTGGCGGTCGGCCGGGCGATCGTCCGCAATCCCAAGGCGTTTCTGTTCGACGAGCCGCTGAGCAACCTGGACGCGAAACTCCGCGTGGAGACCCGCGCGGAACTGAAGAAACTGCACCGGCAACTTCAGACCACGACGGTGTACGTCACGCACGACCAGGAAGAGGCGATGACGCTGGGCGACCGGATCGTGGTGATGCGGGACGGAATCGTCCACCAGTGCGACCAGCCGCTGGTGGTGTATGAGAAGCCGACGAACCGGTTTGTGGCGGGTTTCGTCGGGACGCCGCCGATGAACTTCCTGGAAGGGCGTCTGGCGTCCGCCGACGGGCATGTGACGTGGGACGGGGCCGGGGCGCAGATCCGGCTGCCCGATGAGCATGCCCAGCGCCTCGGCGAGCGCGTGGGCGAGGACGTGGTCTTGGGCATCCGCCCCGAACTGATGTCCTCGATTCCGGAAGGGCGTTTTGCCGGGGAGCAGCGGGGCCTGCCGGTGACGGTGAACGTCGTGGAGGTCCTTGGCGATAAGATGGACATCCACCTATCGGCCGAGGACGGCACGCCGATGGTGGCGCGAGTGGATGCGCACGAGCGGTTTGAAGAGCAGGCGAAAACGCAGGTGTACGTGGATACTGAGAAAGTCCATGTTTTTGAGCCGGGAGACGCAGGGCCCAACCTGTGTCTGGGCGGAGTGGCGGCGAGTGCTTCCGCCTAGGGCCAAATTGCCCGGCCGGCGCCATCCGGTCGGAAGAATGAGGCCCACTGGGACGGTTTGCGGTGCCGTATCGGCCAATTGGCCGGGAGTCTGCGTGAGTTAACCAGGCGCCACAACTCGTCTAGACCGGACCGGTTCAGGAAGTGGGCGAAGACCCACTTTTTTTCTGGTCCGCACGGGTCGCTGAGAGCGTTAAGGACAGATATGAATCAGGAATTGCTGCGAATCGTCGAAGGCATCGCCCGGGACAAGAACATCGAGAAGGAGACGGTGTTCGAGGACCTGGAGGCGGCCATGATCTCCGCCGTTCGCAAGGCCTATGAGCGGGTCGAGGACGTCGATGTGCGCATCGATCGCCAGACCGGGGAGATCAGCGCCCGGGTCGGCGAGAAGGCGCTGAGCGTGCGCGAACTGGGACGGATCGCCGCGCAGACCGCCAAGCAGGTGATGATCCAGAAGATCCGCGAGGCCGAACGCGACAGCATCTACGACGAATTCCTGGAGCGCAAGGGGCAGATCGTGACCGGGCGCGTCGCCCGGCGCGAGGGCGGGGCGCTGATCGTGGACATCGGGCGAACCGAAGGCATCATGCCGCGGTCCGAGCAGATCCCCGGCGAGATGCATCAGCCGGAAGACCGCGTCCGCTCCATGATCCTCGACGTCCGCGACCAGGGGCACCAGGTCCGCATCGTCCTGTCGCGGACGCACCCGGACTTCATCCGGCGCCTGTTCGACTTGGAGGTGCCCGAGGTCGCCGAGAAGATCATCGAGATGCGCGCCCTGGCGCGCGAGGCCGGGTACCGGACCAAGGTCGCCGTCAACAGCCTGGACGCGAAGGTGGACGCTGTGGGCGCCTGCGTGGGCGTCCGCGGCAGCCGGATCAAGAGCATCGTGGACGAACTGGGCGGCGAGAAGATCGACATCGTTCGCTGGAACGACTCGTCGAAGATCCTTATCGCCAATGCGCTGAAGCCGGCGGAAGTGTACGACATCTCCCTGTGCTTCGAACTGGGCCGGGCGATCGTCGTGGTGATCGAGGACCAATTGTCGCTGGCCATCGGGAAGCGCGGCCAGAACGTCCGCCTGGCGGCGCGCCTGACGCAGTGGGACATCGACATCCTGACGCCCGAGGAGTTCAACGGCGGGCTGGACGTGCTGGAAAAGGCCTTGCTGGAACTGGAGGGCGTGGACAGCCAGATCGTCAGCCAGATCGTCGCGCTGGGGATGGTCAATGTGCTGGACGTTGAGGAGGTCGGTCCGGACCCCCTGATCAAGGAACTGCAACTGGAGCGGGAGTTGGCCGAGCAGGTGGTCAGCCGGTGCAGCGAAGAGGCCCGGCGGATCGCCGAGGCTCAGGCGGCGCGGGCGGCGGCCGAGGTCGAGGCCAAGGCAGCCGAGGCTGAAGCCCTCGAAGCAGAGACCCCGGCTTCAGCGGGTGTCGAAGGTGACGCGGCAGTGGCCGAGGCGTCGGCGGTGCCTGCGGTGTCGGCTTCCGGTGAATCGTCGGTCCCCGAGCCCGATGCGGCAGCGCCCGAGCCCCCGGAGCCTGCGGATGAACAGGCGCCGCCGTTGCCGGGGCCGGGCCCCACCGAGACGCTCTTGACAGACACTGCTGCCGCGGAGGCCGAGCCCACTACCCCGACCGGACCGGACTCGGCGGAAAAGACATCGGAATCGGACTGACCGCCGACGCGGCGCGATGCGTCGGCGACGGCGGGCAGCACAGGATAACGCCGCTTCTGGCGGCGGGAGGCTGGTTTGGCCAAACGCGTATTTGAACTTGCCAGAGAAGTGGGCGTGACCTCCAAGGCCGTGCTGGAGAAGTGCCGCGCCGAAGGGATTGAGCTAAAGAACCACATGGCGGCACTGTCGGCGGGTCTGGAGGCGACGATCCACGAGTGGTTCAGCGAAGGCGCTGTGGGCACGGCGGTGGAGACAACCGAGCACGTGGACCTGGAGTCCGCGCGCAAGAAGGCTGCCGCCGCTCGCCGCCGGCGAAAGAAGAAGGCCGCCGAAGAGCAGGCCGAGGCGGACCAAGCCGTTGCGGACGTTCCCGCCGCCCCGGCCGCAGCGGAAGCGCCTGCCGCTGCGCCGACAACCGAAGCGGCGCCGGCGGAGCCGGTCGCCGTGCCTGAGGCGGCGCCGCCCGAGGCCGCTCCGCCTGCCGTCGAACCCGCCGCGCCGTCCGAAGCCCCCGCCGAGGCGCCGCCCGAAGAGCCGGCGCTGGTGGCCGAGGTCGAGACGACCGAGGTCGAAACGCCACCCGTCGAGCCGGCGGCACCCGCCCGCCCAAGGGCGGTCCCGAACGAGCCGGATGTCCCCGAAGTCATCGCGCCGGCCGGGCCTCAGGTTGTGCCCAAGCCGGCCCAGTTGCAGGGCCCCCGCGTCGTGCGGTTCGAGGGCGTGGACGTGGTCCCGAAGCGTCCGGCGGCGGGCGGGCTGACGCCGGGCGAGCGTGCCCCGGGCGCACCGGCCGGACCCGCCAAGCGCGGGCTGGGCGACGAGGAACGGGCCCGGCGGAGCAAACGCCGCAGCCCGCGCCGAAAGAGCGGACGGACCGCCGAAACGACCGAACGCCTGCGTGAGTGGCGCGACCGCGACTTGATCGAGCGGTCGGAGCGTCTGGCGGCAGCCTCCGGCGGGACCCTCCGGCGCCATCGTGCCGCCGTTGGGCGGGGCCGTGGGGACGCGCACACAGGCATCCGCACCGGCGAGGTGGATATCGCCGAGCCCATCACGATCAAGAGCCTGTCGGCCGCGACGGGCATGAAGATCAACACGATCATCCGCCACCTGATGAGCATGGACGTCCTGGCGACGGTCAACAGTGTCTTGTCGCGACAGGTGGCACAGGCGGTGGCGCTGGACCACGGGATCGAACTGAAGATCAAGGTCGCCCTGTCGGCGGAAGAGCAACTCGAAGAATCCCTGGCCGGACGGCAAGCCGACGCCGGCGAGGCGACGCCGCGCGCCCCGATCGTGGCGTTTCTGGGGCACGTCGATCACGGCAAGACGTCGCTGCTGGACCACATCCGCCACGCCCGCGTCGCCGACGGCGAGGAAGGCGGCATCACGCAGCACGTCGGCTCGTACCGTTACGACGAAGGGGGCAAGCACGTGGTCTTTCTGGACACGCCGGGCCACGAGGCGTTCACCGCCATGCGCGCCCGCGGGGCGAATATGACCGACGTGGTGGTGCTCGTGGTCGCCGCCGACGACGGAGTCATGCCCCAGACGGTCGAGGCCATCAGCCACGCCAAGGCCGCCGAGGTCCCGATCGTCGTCGCCCTGAACAAGATCGACCTGCCCAACGCCAACGTGCAGCGGGCGCTGGGGCAGTTGGCCGAACAGGGCCTCCAGCCGAGGGAGTGGGGGGGGCAGACCGAGGTCATCCAGACCTCCGCCGAGACCGGCGAGGGACTCGACACGCTGGTCGAGACGCTGGCCCTGGAGGCCGAACTGCTGGAACTGACCGCCGACGCGGGCGCCCCGGGCGACGGGTACGTCGTGGAGGCCCAGCGCGATCCCAGCCGCGGCGTGCTGGCGCACCTGCTGGTGCGGGACGGCACGCTACGAACCGGAGACGCGATCCTCTGCGGGCGAGGGTACGGGCGTGTGCGGAGCCTGACGGATGACCGCGGGCGCTCGATAGCCGAAGCCGGCCCGGCCACGCCCGTCGAGGTCACCGGTCTGGACGAGGTGCCCGACGCAGGCGACCGCTTCCACGTCATGGCCGATCTGGCCCAGGCCAAGCAGGTGGCCGAGGAACGCCGCCAGCGGCAGCGGATGGAGACCCTCGCCGCGGCGCCGACCACCAGCCTTGAAAGCGTTTTCGAGCGGATCGAGGCCGGGAAGGCGGGCGAACTCCGCCTGATCGTCAAGGCCGATGTGCACGGCTCGCTGGAGGCGCTGCTGAGTAGCCTGGCCCGGGAAGGGCACGAAGAGATCCGGGTGGTCATCCTGCACTCGGGCGTCGGGGGCGTCACGGAAGGCGACGTGCTTCTGGCGGAGGCGTCCGAGGCGATCATCCTGGGCTTCCAGGTCGTGGCCGACCAGCGCGCCCGGGCGCTGGCGGAGGCCAAGGGCGTGGAGATTCGCACCTATCGCGTGATATACCAACTCCTGGAAGACGTCGCCAAGGCCGTCAAGGGGCTTCTGACGCCGGAGTTCGTCGAACAGGTCACCGGGCGGGTCGAGGTGCGGGAAGTCTTCCGCATCTCCCGCCTCGGCACGGTGGGGGGCGGGTACGTCCTCGACGGCGTCATCGCCCGCAACGCGAAGATCCGCATCATCCGCGACAACGTCGTCATCGAGGACGAGCGCGAACTGGAGAGCCTCAGGCGGTTCAAGGACGATGCCCGCGAGGTGCGGGCGGGGCTGGAGTGCGGGCTGAAGATCGCTGGCTATGACGACGTCAAGGTCGGGGACGTCATCGAGGCTTACCAGTCGGTCGAGGTGGCGAGGGAGTGAGGCGCCCGAACGGCGCCGGAACGGCGGCCGAGCGCGCCTGCGGCACGGGGCGGAAGGCTCCGGCCGGGCCCCTCGCCCGCCGAAACGGGACGTACCATGGCGACAAAGGTGGGCCTGTTGCACCTGAGCGTCGCGATCAACGACGCGATGAGCCTGAAGGACAAGCGGCGCGTGGTGAAGGGCTTCAAGGACCGCCTCGCTCACGCGCGAAACGTTTCGGTGGCGGAAGTCGCCCACCAGGACAGCCTCCGCCGGGCGGTGCTGGCGGTGGCGATGGTCGGGTCCGATGCCCGCTATCTCCAGGGCGCTCTGCAACAGGTCGTCAACGCCGCGCGGGAAAACCGGGCGTGGGTGCTGTTGGAATACGATATCGAGATGATCTGACGCCGCCATGAGCCGAAGAACCGAACGCATCGCCAAGACCATGCGGCAGGAGATCGGGCGGATCATCCTGACCGACCTGTCCGATCCGCGCATCGACACGGTGCGCACGTCGGTCACCCGCGTACACGTGGCCGAAGATTTGCTGCGGGCGAAGGTGTACGTGTCCGTAATGGGCCCCGAAGCCCAGGAGCGTCGGGTCTTGGCGGCGTTGGCGCGAGCCGCTGGTCGGATCCAGTCGCTCCTGGGCGAGCGGATCCAAATGCGGTTCCTGCCCGTGCTGGAGTTTCTGCCGGACGAGCAGTTCAAGGGCACGATGCGCACGTGGGAGATCATCCGCCAGGCCATGGACGAAATTCACGCCAAGGAGGCCGAACAGGCCCGCCAGAACGATCAGGTCGAGGCGAACGCCCCCGACAGCGACGGAGAGCCAGACACCCCATGAAGAACAGCAACTTCTACGCACGGAAGGTCAAACGGATCTTGGGCAAGTTGCCGCAGCGGTCGGCCGACGAGCCCGTCGATCCGATTCGCCTTTTGGTGACGGCGGTCCTGGCCGAGAACGCGACGTCCCGGCAGGTGTTGTCGGCGACATCGGCGATCGACGCTGAGTATGTGGACTTCAACGAACTTCGCGTCAGTCCGATCAAGGACATCGTGGAATGCATCGGGCGCGGTTTCCCAGGGGCCCGCGCCAAGGCCGAAGCCGTCACCGGCGCCCTGAACGCCGTTTTCGAGCGGACCAATGGGCTGTCGATGGCGTTTCTGGCCAAGAAGATCAAGCGCGAGGTGCGGCGGATCCTGCGCGAGGAGATGGGGCTGAGCCCTTATGCTGAAAGCGTCCTGACCCTGCTGAGTTTTGACGGGCACGCGATCCCGGTGGACACGCTGCTGTTGGAGGCGCTCAAACTCGACAAACGGATCCATCCCGACAGCGATGTGCCGGACCTGCAGGGGTTCCTGGAGCGTATCATCGCCAACAAGGACGCCCCCGGCGCGCATGAAGTTTTGCGGGCGTACGCGAACAAGTGGGGGGCGCGGGTGAACCGGGAACTGGCGCGTCGCGCCAAGGTCGAGGCCGAGGCCCGGGCCGAAGCCGAGGCCAAGGCCGAAGCCAAGGCCGAAGCCGAGGCCCGCGCGAAGGCCAAGGCCGAAGCCGAAACCAAGGCCAAAAGGGCCGCCGCGAAGAAAATGGCGCGGCGCAAGGCCGCTGCCCGGAAAGCGGCGTCTAAGAAAACATCGGGCAGGGGCAAGGCTGCCCGCAGCGCGAAGAAAAAAGCCAAGGCCCGACCGGCCAAGAAAGCGCCCAAACCCGCCAAGGGCAAGAAGAAAACCGCCGCCAGGAAACCGGCGTCGCGGCGGGCGAAGAAGTAGCCGCGCGGCGCCCCGGAGACACCGTTCGTGACCGACAAGACAACGCCAAAGACGCTGGCCCTGGGCATCCCCAAGGGATCGCTCCAGGACAGCACCGTCGATCTGCTCAGCCGCGCCGGGTTCCGCCTGACCTTCTCGAGCCGCAGCTACTTCCCGTCCATCGACGACAGCCAGATCTCGCCGATCATGTTCCGAGCCCAGGAGATGAGCCGCTACGTCGCCGACGGGGTCATCGACGTGGGGATCACCGGCAGCGACTGGATCGCCGAGAACGGCTCGGACGTGGTCGAGGTCGCCGACCTGGTCTATGGCAAGCAGGATCTCCGCCCGGTGCGTTGGGTCCTGGCCGTGCCGGAAGAGTCCGCCTGCCGCCGCCCGGAAGACCTCGCCAATGGCATCGTCGCGACAGAACTGGTGAAGATCACAGAGAGGTACTTCCAGGCCAAGTCCGTGCCGGTGAAGGTCGAGTTCAGTTGGGGCGCCACGGAGGTGAAGGCCAGGCTGGTGGACGCGATCGTGGACGTCACGGAGACCGGGTCGAGTCTGCGCGCCAATCGCTTGCGGGAGATCGACACGGTCGTGACGTCGACGACCCGCCTGATCGCCAACGCCGTGGCGTGGGAAGACCCTTTCAAGCGTGAGAAGATCGAGAACCTCGCCCTGCTGCTGACGGGCGCGATTGCCGCTCGCGAAAAGGTCGGGTTGAAGATGAACGTCGAACGCAAGAACCTCCAGGAGGTGATGGCGCTGCTGCCGGCCGAAAGAAGCCCCAGCCTGTCGGACCTGGCGGATTCGGACTGGGTGGCGGTCGAGGTGGTCGTCGAGGAGCGCATCGAGCGCGACCTCGTGCCGCAACTGAAACGGGCCGGAGCGTCCGGGATAATTACGTACCCGCTGAACAAGGTGATACCGTGATGAGGCGGATCGGCCAGTGGTTGATGTTGTCGGCGGTGGCGGCGGCGAGTCTGTCTTGCGGGCCCAAGACCGGTCCGTCCGTCCAGGGCCCGAAGGCGCCGTTGGAGGCGCCGCTTCCGGCCAAGGCGACACGCCCGCTGGCGGAACTGACCCCACCCATCAAGGCCCGCGCCGACGCGGCCGATGCCGAGAAACTCCCCCCGCGCGCGGTGGACATCGTCCGGCGGGCCGAGGCCATGATGGCCAAGGACCAGCACGTCCAGGCCACCGACCTGCTGACGCGAGCCAAGGGGTTCGCCCCAAAGTCCGCCCGCGTCCATCGCGGTCTGGGCTTGGCGTACGCGGCCTTGGGCAACCGCGCCAAGGCTGAGCCCGCTTTGCGGTTCAGCCTCAACGATGCCCCGAACCGCATCGGGGTCCGTCTGCTCCTGGCGACCTACGCGATGATCGCGGGGCGCGACGCGGAGGCGATCCTCGAACTCCGCAAAGGCCTTGCCTGCGCCGACGCCGCGGACGACCAGCCCGACACGGGTGAGACGCTGCTGCACCTCAGCCGTTTGCTGGAGCAGGAAGGCTACTGGACGGCGTCGCTGGAGTGCACCCGGCGCCTCAGCGCCCTGATTTCCGAACACGGATCGGCGTACGCCAAGCGCCTGCGACTGCGGACGTTTGTGACCAGTCCGGAGATCTGCATGGTCGCCGAAGGGCGTCTGCTGGTCAAACTGCGGCGGACGGCCGAAGCGGCGAAGATCCTCGAACGCGCCTACCGCGGCGACAAGGCCAACCACGAAGCCGGACGTCTCGTCATCCGGGCGCTACTGGCCGAGCGCCAGTTCGACCGGGCCGAGGGCATCCTGCTGGAAATGCTTCAGGAGCCCGCCCAGCGCGGCCAGGCCGTCCTGTCCGCCGCTGAACTGTGCCGGGTCCGAAAAGATCCCAAGACCCCCCGACGCCTGCTGACGACCTATCTGGATAAGGGCGGGGCCGACGTGGGCTTTATCCTGGCCATGGCCGAGGTCGCCGCGGACTTGGGTGCGATCGACGAGGCTAAGGCGATCCTGACGGACTACTTGGCCAAGGCGCCGGCCGACGGGCAGGCGGCTCGGCGTCTGGCATCGCTGCACTTGCGGACCGCGAACCTGCCGGCTGCGGCCGAGCAACTGGCGGCGGTGCTGGTGATGGATGTTGACGGCGCCTTCCCGACCGGACGGGACGTGCGGCGCCTGGCCAGACAAGGAATCGACAAGGCCTTCATCGACGATCTGGCCACCCGCGCCGCCCGGGCCGACGAATCCAAGCGGGCGTCCATACTGTGCGTGGCCGGCATGCTCGCCGACGCCCTCGGACAGACGCAAGCGGCACGAGACCTGCTGAACCGGTCGATCCGGGCGGACGCGACCTTCCTCCCCGCCTACGAGGCCCTGCTGGGCCTGTTGGCCGAGGCCGGAGACCGCGCCGGAATCGACCGCCTGCTGAAGGCCCAGCGAGCCGCCGATCCGGACGGGCTTTTCGGTCCGTACCTCGCCGGCAAGGTGCTGCTGATGGGCGGGCGCGCCAAGGAGGCGGTGGGCCAGTTCGAGCAGGCGCGCCTTCGGCGGACGACGCACGTGCCCACTCGCGTGGGGCTGGGGGCCGCTTACGCCCGACTGGGGCAGTTCCGCAACGCCGAGCAGCAACTCCGGGCGGCGGCGCAGTTGGCGCCGGATAACGTCGACGTCGTCGGTGAGTGGTTCGTCCTGTACCTGCGGAACCGCCAGCCGGCCCGCGCCCGGCAGGTCCTGCAGCGGTTCCTGCGGCGGAACCCGCAGTCGATGGCCGCGCGCGTGATGATGGGGCGGTACTACCTGCTGACGAACCAGGCCGACCAGGCCCGCAAGCACGTGCAGGCCCTCCGGGCCGAGGCCCCCGACGACGTCGAGGTCCGACTGCTGGAACTGGCGTTGGACTTGCCCGACCGCCTGGGGGCCGAGCCCATTGCGCCGGCGCGGGCCAAGGACGCCTTGGACAAGATCGACGCGATCCTCCGCCTCGACGGGCGAAACCGCCAGGCCAAGCGCCTCCGGGCGGCGCTGCTGGGCAATCAGGGCCGGCACGCCGAGGCCGCCGAGGCGTGGAAATCGCTGCATCAGGCGCACCCACACGACATCGGACTGGCCACGGCATATCTCGACGCGCTGATCCAGGCGAAAAAGCCGGACCGGGCCATTGCCGCGATCAAGACCATCGCCGCCGGGGCGAACGCCGGGGCGAGCATGCGTCTGGCACTGCTCCAGCGTCTGACGGATCTGAAACGATACGACGTGGCCGAGGGATTCCTGACCCGCTGGCTGGCGGAATATGCCGACAGCACCACCCCGCGCCACACCGAACTGGCGATGTTCCGCCTGCGGGCGCTGAAGGTGTACTCCGAGGCGAAACACTACGACAAGGCCCAGGCCTTGCTGGACGAATGGATCGCCGCGGGGGCGCGCGGCGTGTCCTTGGGGGCGCTGCGAGCGGAGAAACTCCGCATGTACGGGCTGTCCGGGCGGCACGACGATGCCATCGCCTACGCCCGCAAGTGGCTCCGGAACGACCCGACGGCGTCCGAGCCCCGAAGCCTCTTGGTCGCCCTGCTCGTGGACGCCAAGCAATACACCAAGGCCCACGGCGTCCTGGACGAGTGGATGCGAGACGCCACCGGCGACGCGCTGACGCTCCTGCGGGCGAGCAAACTGGATCTGTACGCCCGCGAAAGACGCTTTGACGAGGCGGTGAAATTCGGCCGGAAGTGGATCGCCGCAAAGCCCACCGCCACACTGCCGAATGCCGATGTCGTCGCCGTCCTGGCCCAGCACAAGCAGTACGACAAGGCACTAGAGATCGCCGAAGCCTGGCTGGCGGCCCTGGGCAAGAAACCCACGACCGCGCCGGCCGGCAAGAGCGGCTCCTACGAGGCCCAGCGAGCGATCGTGACGCTCCTGCTGATGGCCAAGAAGAAGAACGACGCCCTGGCCCGCGCCGGCGAATACGCCAAGGCGGCCCCCAAGGACCCCCGCGTCCTCCGCCTGCTGAGCATGGCGCTGCGGGCGCTGGACAAGGAAGACGAGGTCATTGCCGTCCTCCAGAAGGTCCACGCCCTCGACCCCGACGACGTGGCCGTCAACAACGACCTGGGCTACAGCTGGGCGGACCGCGGTGTGAACCTGGCCAAGGCCGAGTACATGATCCGCAAAGCCCTGGCGTCCCGGCCGGATGAAATCGCGTTCAAGGACTCCCTGGCGTGGGTCCTGTACAAGCAGGCCCGCTTCGCCGAGGCCAAGGCGCTGTTCGATCAGATCCTGTCGGCCGAGGAGTCCAAACAGCACCCGATCATCCTCGACCACGCCGGAGACGCCTGCTGGCGCCTCGGACAGACCGAACAGGCCATCCGCTGCTGGGAACGCGCCATTGCCATGGCGAACAAACAACAGGCCGAGGACAAGGACGTAGACCCGGACACCCGGGAAGTTTTGGACGGGACGCCGAAGAAGATCCAGGCCGC
>Ga0272441_10010448_pt1 | contig 14036 bp, 15 predicted proteins | sample SSMProp6N_FD_193582 | JGI IMG/M metagenome (GOLD analysis project Ga0272441, IMG submission 193582) | Marine sediment archaeal communities from Little Sippewissett salt marsh, Falmouth, MA, United States - SSM-Prop-6N | ecosystem: Environmental > Aquatic > Marine > Wetlands > Sediment ... | reverse complement strand
AATAATTACAATTCCACCTTTAATAGCTTTATAGAACGATCATTTAATTCTCTAACTTATTAATAACTAAAATTAATGAAAATTAAGCATGATATGGGTGTGGAAAAATCTCATAAATCTCATCCATAAGTGAATCTATCGCTTTTTTCCTAGAATTAATATTTTTAAAAGGTGAACCACGGTATCCCTCCTCTAATAAAGAAACAACCTCTGCTATTAGATATCTGTCTGGTAAAGAATTCTTATGGGTTATTAACAATTTATAGATAAACGGAATGAATTCTCCTTTTGTAAATCCGTATAATAATTCATTTCCCTTTCTATCTCGTTTTAAAACGTAAGATTCCCCTAAATCAATTTCGTCTTTTCCTATAGTTTTAGCAGGGTTGATCAATCCAATATCTTTTAATTTTTTTAAATGGAAATAAATTGCTGAAGGAGCTTTATTAAGTTCTTTACTTAGCTCTATCTGTGAGCAGACACTATTATTTAGCATATAAAAAATGATATGTCTCGGAGTTTCTTCTCTAAGTATATTTAGTATTTCTTTTTCTTTTTTTCCAGTCTTATATTTTACGAAGAAACGTATATAGCTATCTTGTTTTTTTGAGTCTATTAAACCTTCTTTTTTAAGATATTTTATATGATATTTGAGAGTAGTCTTGGGAATATTTAACATCCTTGATAGAGCACTTAGATGAATTCCAGGGTATTTTGAAATGGCTTCGTATATGTCTTGTCTAATTTTTAGTTTTAGAATGTTTTCTCTTGATATCATTTTTTTATACATCCTTAGATAGATACATATTGTATTTTAGAATAGATAAAATTTACGTATAATGCTATTGATTTGATTGTTTTATTACAAACAATGCATCATTGAGAAATATATTAGTTCTAAATAAACGAAACATGTAAAAGTGTGTTTTTTGTTACCTGGTTTGTTCAATGAAAATTAGAAATATCCAACTCAAGTCAATAGAAGCAAGGCGATATGTTGGTCTAAATGAGCGTCCTAAACAAGTTAGAATAGATCATAATAGCACTGTTACCAATATGTCTAGTGTTAAAGATAAACAGACAAATGTGGATTTTCAATATACTGCTAGTTTTGGCCCAGTAGGCGTGATTAAACTGGAGGGTTCCTTTGTTATTGAAGGGGATGATGCAAAAAAAATAGCGAAGGAATGGAATAACTCTCGTAAGATGCCTGATAAATTAGCAAGTCATGTTCATACTGCTATAATGCATGCATGTGTACCTGAAGCAGTAAGCCTAGCTAAGGATCTTGGTTTACCGCCACCTATTCCGCTCCCACAGGTTAGACTTGGTGCAAATACTAAAGAAGGACAAGTTGGTGGACCAGAAATCGCATAATCTATTTTTTTATTAGTTTTCAACAATGCTAATAAATCAAATAATCATACTGTTTTTTCAATCATGGAAAAAATAGTTATCTCAATTGGTGGCTCAGTTATTCTCTCAGATGAAGCCGATGATTCATTTTTTAAAAAACTTACAAAACTGTTGGAAAAACTTAGTAAACAATACAAAATTTACATTATAGTCGGTGGCGGTCTTACAGCGAGAAAATATATACAAATTGGTAGAAAACTAGAATTCGATGAAGAAATACTAGATGAAATTGGTATAATGATTACAAGAGTCAATGCTGAGTTACTCACAAATATTCTTAAAAACTCGAATAAAAAAATTCCCCATACAACAGACGAAGCAAAAAAATTAAAAACACCTATAGTAGTAATGGGTGGTACAACTCCGGGTCATAGTACTGATATGGTTGGTGCAGAGCTAGCGGAGAAAACAAAAGCAGATCGTTTTATAATAGCTACAAATGTTGATGGAGTATATGATAAAGACCCGAATAAATACAATGATGCTAAACAAATTAAAGAGATATCTGTAAAAAAACTTGTTGAAAAATATGGCACGGATTGGGACTCTGCTGGAAAGAATATGGTTGTTGATGGTCCTGCTCTGAAAATTATTCAGAGAGCTAAGATTCCTACTTTTGTTTTAAATGGTAAAAAATTAGATGAACTAGAAAAAGCTGTTAATAATCAATCTTTCAATGGTACCATAATTAAAATATAAAAAAAGAAAAAAAGAGATTTTTTGTTATTTTTTTATCTTACAAAGTCGATGTCAACTTTTTTAGCACTAACTGTTGGTGCCAATGGACGAGCTTTGATTGTACTGTTTGGCCCGAGTAGATTTGGTGATTGTACACCCGTCATTATTGCCATGACTCTGCATTTCCCTTCAAATTCTGGTAGTACTCTTGCACCAAGTATTACATTGGAGTAACAGTCTAGATCCTCTGTTAATGATTTTGCTACATCCTGTACATATTTCAGGCTCATATTGGGTCCACCTGTTATATGTACCAATGCTCCATTTGCTCCTTTGTAGTCAACGTTTAATAATGGGTGGTTAAGTGCTTCACTTACGATTGTTTCTACACCTGCGTCTTCATCTGCTTCTCCCCAGAGCATAACTGATAATCCACCAGTGTCCATGATGGTTTTCATATCAGCATAATCAAGGTTTATAAGTGATGGGACGGTAATTGTTTCTGAAATTCCCTTCACAGTTTCTGCTATGAGTTGGTCCATAACAGAAAATGCTTGATTAATTGGGAGGTTTGGTACAAACTCAAGTAACCTATTGTTATCTAATACCACGGTGCTATCGGCTTTGATGCGTAACTGGTCAAGCCCTTCATCGGCTTTAATGAGCCTTGCTCGTTCTACATTAAATGGTGTTGAAACCATACATGTTACGACCGCGTTATGTTTCTTAGCGATCTCTGCTACTACTGGCGCTGATCCTGTACCAGTTCCACCGCCCATACCTGCAGTGATAAAAACAAGATCTGCATCTTTTACGAGTTCTTCTATTTCTCGGCTTGATTCACGTGCACATCTCTCAGCTACATCTGGGAATCCACCTGCGCCAAGTCCACGTGTTACGCTACCCCCAATTAGTATTTTATTATTTGCTTCTACAAGATCTAAAGCTTGTTTATCTGTGTTAATTGCTATTGTCTCAGCGCCTTTAACACCAAGCTTACTTAATCGGGTAATTGTATTTCCACCGGCACCACCACATCCAACAATTACTATACGTGGGGTACCAAACATGTCGTCTCCATTAATATTTAATCTACTTTCTTCTTCTTTTTTATTCTCTACTGCATCTGCAATAAAATTTTCCATATTGTTTTTCGCCATACCATTCCTCCTATTATTTTTGCTGGTAGTTTGAAGGACGCCCATCCCGAGGCGTCCTTCGGTTAGGGGTGCATCCCATCCCCTCCATCCTTTTAACCATTATTTTTTCATGTAAGGTTCTATGGATTTTAATGCAAGTTCCAGTTCTTGCACTTTTTTAATTTTATCTGCCTTTTCTATCAGGCTATCGGCATAGTTCTTTACGAACTCGTTCACAGCACGTCTGATAACCTCAGAACGGGTAGCAAACTCACCAGCTCTAACAAAAAGATCTATAGAATGTATGTCGTGCTGAGGTAATCTTATTGTTATGCGCTGTGTCTCCATATTTCTCCTCACATTTTTTTGTCATTTTGATGCCATTTTGACGCGAGATAAATGTCAGATGAACATACATCAAACGACAAAAGACATCATCTGTCTGACAATTACAAAAATGAATGTGTGGTTACATTTAAATATCTTTCGCTAAATTTGCACAGCTAAATATTCAGCTGTATATGTAGATATCAAGCTTCAACGATTTTGCCGAAAGCAACAGTACCTGAGACCTTCTCAATTTTAACTTTCACAGTTGAACCTTTAACTGCGCCAGCTACATAAATAACATATTTATCAACGAAAGCAACACCATCTCCTTTACGACCAATATCCTTAATTGTTAGATCATAAGTCATACCCTCTTTAATGACCTCGGTAGTAGGCGGAGTTACTTTTTTCTTACGGGATTTAACAGAGCGGAAAGCACCACATGCATCACATCTAATCAAAGTAGTTCTACCCTGCTTAACAAGATGAGTATCCGGTCTACTACACTCAGAGCACATAACAAATGTATCAACATAGTCTTTCAACTTATCCTGAATATTTTTAACAGGTATCTTACCCTGAAAAACCGCTCTTCCACCATCAAGTTCACCAGCAGTACCTAAACCACCTAAAAGGAATTTTAGAATAAGATCAGCATCTCGATTAACAGTATCTGAAATCTTGTCAAAATTTTTTATAACAGTTGTATTGCCCTCATAGAAAACATCTGCTTTAGGCATTTTAAAACGATCATCTGCAACCTTCTCAGTAGAATCATTATTTTGAACTCTTTTAAGTAATTCTTTATAGTCCATATCAGTCATACTGTCAGGGGATAATATAACAGCTATCTAAAAAACTTACGTTGAAAAAAATAAAAAAATGTTTTTTAGTATTTTATAATACTAGGTTTTACTCTAACACCCATTACTAGTTTACCTTCCTTCATCGCTTCCTCAGCAACATCTGTTCTCCTAGTGAATATTTTACTGTTACCTTTATTCCAATGCCATATGAATTCTGTCATTTATCTCCCCCACACATAAAGGTGTTGCGATAGGCAATTAAGAACTTATTTAAATAATTTATTATTTTATAGGCTTTGCATATTGCCCAGTTTTATATCTATATATGGATAAATTTATATAATGTTAAATTGAATATTGAATTAGGTGTTATTGCTTTGAAATTTACTGAGCAATCATTAAAAAATAAAACAAGACGGGATCTTTATAGTTATATACTATTAAGACCAGGTTTACACTTTAATGAGCTTTGTAAAATATTCAAAATGCAGAAAAAAAATATGGAATATCATCTTAATATTTTAATTAAAGAAAGTTTGATAACATTCAGCGTTGAAGATAGCTACAAACGTTTTTATCCGATGAAATTGGAGGGGGTGCGATTGGAAAATGTTGCTGATATTTTATCTCGTTGTTGTTATCAGAATACTACGCCAGAGATGGTTCGGTATGTTTTTACATATAAACCATTTCATTTTCCAAATACAAGAGATAAAAAAATTTTTAATCTTTTAAAAAACCCTGCTGCTAGCGGTATTGTTAAGTATTTATATTTTAACCCGGGCTCTACTAGAAATGATATTAGTAGACATTTGAACAAACATCCTACAACTATATCTTTTCATTTGAATAAGTTAATTAAATGTGATGTAATTAGTTATGATAAAACTGGTAAAACAAAACGTTATGACATAAAGAATTTAGTGAATATTTATATGTTGTATATCGCTACTAAGACTTTTAAACCACGGGTTTTACCAAATGGTAAACCTGATGGTAAGGTTGATTACGATTTTATGGATTCGATATTTGAAATTGTTTATGAAATATTTCCTCATCCATATCATGTCTAATAATTTATTGCTAATTTTTTCTTAGAATTTTTTTTGTAGTCTTTTTATGAGGATTATTGTCGAATAAAATATAAATATAAATCACTGCTATTTTTATCCTCCAAGGTGATATAAATGAAAAGTCTGAAAAAAAATATTGGAATTTTTGGGGCATTTTTTGTTGTATTAGTTCTTTTTTCTAATGCAACTGTATTATCGCAAGAAGCAATAGAAAAAATGGAAAATAATTTTGAAACTGAAAATGAAGTATACATAGACCCAGATATCTATCTGACAAGAGCAAATCTATCAATGCTAAAAGAGGCATTGGAATATGTAGAAAACGAAGATGTATACAAACTATTAGAAGCAATAATACAAAAAATAGAAGAACAAGGATATGTAAACAATGAAGATATAAAAACCATACAAGAAGACCTCTATATATTTTTACCAATTCATACAGGATTTATAAGTAGTTTTGGTTTAGGTAATTGTTTTCCAGTTCCCGGATTTATTAGAATGGGGGTTACCTTCTTTATGAAAGAATGGGGGCCTTCGTTATTAGTCTATTGGAATGGAGTTTATGATAAAAAATATCCTTCATATAGTCCTCAAACTTATGTAAATATTGGGCCTCTAATGGGCTCTCCACGTTATGAAGGTAGTCATGAGGGATATATATTTTGTTTTGTTGGGCGATGCAGTTGTGGGCCTGGAGGCCCAAATTGGGCACCAACATATAACGTTCTTGGAGCTGGCGTATTGATAATTGTGGTTCCTGGTGAGAATTGTAAGCTCGATTATAGTTGTAGTTTGCAAAGTTCAAGCAGCGAGCTAAGCATTAGTCAATCTACAACAACATTAACGACTATTGGCATTTCAAGTAATAACTAAAAACTTCTTCTTTCTTTTTTATGAGGATTATTGTCGAATAAAATATAAATAACGAACCCCGTCTTAGTATTTTATAATTTAAGGTTGATAAAAATGATATCTTTGAAGAAAAATGTTATGATATTTGGAGCTTTTGTTACAGTGCTGCTCATGATTTCAACTGCTACAGCGGTAGAAAGAGTAACTAGTGAGCCTACAATAAACTATTTTGAACGATCTGAAGTAACTTCTATTGACAGAATAAGCCAAAATACAGTTCAAGATATGAATTCTTTGAATAGTCCATTGCAGACCTCTACATTTGAAACATCAGATAGTGATGGGTGGTTAGTAAACTCTGCGAAGACTTATGCTAGTGCTCGTGACGGAGAAAAAGCTGATTCAAACGGGGTATTTGATGATTCAGATAATTTGACCATCGGTCAAACGGTTTGGAATTTTTATGATAATTTTGATTATGATATATATTATATATCTAGAGGTTTTGTATATTTTGATACTTCTTCTATTCCGTCCGATGCAACAATCAGCTCTGCGATACTAAAGTTGTGTTGCTATGGTAAAAGATCTGATGATAACGATTATGATGTTGTGATACAAAATGGTCAACCAGATCATCCTGAGGATCCTATGGTTCGAGAGGATTTTAATAGAGATCATTATTCGGGAGACGGTGGCTCTAAGAGTTATAGTAGTTTCACAGTAGATTCCTATAATGATATTAGTATCACTGAGTTAGGGTGGATAAAGAAGGGATCAGGTGCACAGACAAAGCTTTGTTTGAGAACAAGTAACGATATTGACGGTGAAGAAATAGAACTACCTCCTGATGAGGGGGATATGTGGAAGGATATGATCGGTTTCTATTCTGAGGAAGAAGGGCATCCAGCGAAATTAGAGGTAACATATTCAATACCGAATGACCCACCTAGTACGCCAAGTAAACCATCGGGACCTGATTCAGGTAATCCTGGTGTGAGCTATACTTATAAAACATCTGCTACTGACCCTGAGGGGGATCAGGTGTATTATAAATTTGATTGGGGGGATGGTACTAATAGTGGATGGGTTGGACCATACGATAGTGGAGAGGAGGGTAGCGCTTCTCATAGTTGGACTTCAATTGGTACATATTATGTAAAAGCAAAAGCAAAAGATACTCATGATGCGAAGAGTGAATGGTCAGCAGAAAAAAAAGTAGTGATTGAGGAATCAGATAACAATCCTCCAAATATGCCAAAATGGCCTTCTCCAATTAATGGTTCAGAAAATATTCCATTAGTTACTTCTTTGGAATGGTATTGTATTGATCCTGATTCTGATGATATTACATATGACATATATATATGCGGCTGCCCCAAACCAGATTATTGTTCTCCAGTGTTAGAAGATATGGAAACAGATCATCATGGTCATCAAGAATACGAAATAAATCTAAGTGTCGATCAGCCATATTATTGGAGGATAGTAGCAACTGATGAACATGGAGCACAAACAGTAGGTCCTATTTGGGAGTTTTCAACACAAACAATTGATCAATGTGATCCCATTGATAATTCTCAGCCTGATAAACCTGTGAAGCCATTATTGGTTTGGCCATATGATCAATATGATATTCGCCTAGGTGATTACTGCATATTTGCTACAACAGCTAATGATTCTGATGGTGATAACGTGAACATATATTGGGATATGGATGAAGATAACAGCGTTGATTTTAAGGTGTTAAATGTTACACAGGGAGAACCACAGACTATTGTATATCCCTGGGATAAACCTGCGGGGTGGTATAATGTTAGAGTTATAGCAACAGATAAATTTAATAACGCGAGTGAATGGTCAGATCCATTAACCGTATATGCCCATCCAGATCCATATAATAATCCACCTGAGAAACCCAAATATGAAGAAGGAGTAAAAACAGGACATCTTGGTAAACCTTATACATATATATTCCGTTGTTATGATGATAATAGTGATGAACTTAGAGGTCAATGGGATTTCGGCGATGGAACAATTACTGATTGGAATGATTCTTATTGGATAAATCATAAATATGGCAATTATCTTTTATATTGCTCTCACATCTGGGATGATGCGGGTAATTATGATGTACGGATGAGAACTGAGGATTTAAGTGGAGAAAGATCTCCCTGGTCTGATCCTTTCAAAGTGTCAATTTCTAAGAAAAAAACTGCTACAGTTTTTAATCATAATGATTTCATGGGTATGACCTTTGGAGATGTATTTGAAAATTTACCTGGTCAGGGGCGCTTAATATATGCTAATGGATCAAATGGAGCATTTGTTACTGCGGCTTTTGGTGGTTTTCCAATTGGGCATGCTTGGAGTACAGCTTGTCAGGGTGTCCAGATTTATGTTGGTAGAGAAAAAGAATTAACTATTAACGCTGAAATAAGTCATATTAGCGCTACTGAATATGTTCTACCTGCGTACACCTGGCTTCAGAAAGTAATAAAAATCGGTAATTTTTATAAACCTGAACAGGAACATAAAGAATGGCTTAACAACATTCTTTCTATTGAGGATTTACAGGCCTTTTCAACTGGTACAGTAGGTCTATTGGGAAGTATTGTATATGGGCCATCTGGTCCTATTAACTTATATGAATATTATAAGACTGTTCATTGGACAGCTAGACACTTACAATATGCTGGCTATTCCTTAAAGGAAGCTAACGATATATTAAACGTATATGGTACTGCATCTCAAATGGGTAACTCTGCTAAAGAAAGCTATACAACATTATGGAATACATTTCGTTACGGTTTTAGCTGGATGAAAGGAGCTCCTTCTAGTGGTGTGAGTAAAACAGTGGTAACAGCTTCAGAAGTCGCAGGGGAGCCTATTGGTATTCTCGGTCCTTTTGCAATGATTCTAATAGTTGCTGATCAAATATGGACTCTTTATCAGTTGATGAATCATTGGCAGATAGATACATTATTAGAAAAATATGAACACGAGACGAACTTAGTAGAAACAGAGCATGTTAGTAAAACTTTTACACTTGAGCCAGGGGCACATGAAATATGGGCAGGTATGCAATCAGACGCAGGGGGTTTGCTTTTCGCTTTTGGATTTGCATATTCTTCTGGAATGGTTAAAAGCGTAACTATAGATGGTTATTCTCCACCTGAAACACCATCCTTGGGATTACCCATTATAATGCGTGCTGGATTGCCTCTTGCATTCAGACCGTACTGTATAGACCAGAATGATGATCCTGTACAATATATCATCGACTGGGGTGATGGGACTACTTCAACAACAGATTTTTTCGAAAGCGGTGAAGAAGGATTAGCTATACATAAATATGACTACATTGACACTTATACTATAACTATTAAATCAAAAGATTGCGACAAATTAGAATCAGAACCCGCTGAGTATACAATTGTACTTAAAAAAACTACTCAAGAACAAGAGCAACAGACTCAAGAACAACAACAGATAATGGATCTCATGGATGAATTAAACCTTTCTTATTCCACCCTCTTTGAGTTATGATATTATGATATGTCCTCATTGTGGTCATAGAATTCGACCTGATTCAAAATTATGCATATTCTGTGGAGCACCTGCAGCAATTTATTAAAAAAATATGCATACCCGGTTAGCTATCAGGTTTCACACCTAATCCCTATTTTATATAATAAACCTAAACAACATAGCATCTTCTTTATCTTACCAATAAATTATTAATATATAATTTAGTTACCCAGAAAAAGCTAAGTCTAAAAAAACTAGTAAAAATGGAGTAAACCACCATGGTAGAATTCAAAGTAGTAGTAAACGATGTAAAAAAAGGTAAATCACATCAAGTCCAAGTTAGTGGACATCATGCTAACTCATTGATAGGTAAAAAAATTGGTGACGAAGTAGATGGTATTTTTATCTCTCTCCCAGGATACAAACTTCAAATAACTGGTGGAACTGATAAAGATGGGTTTACTATGAGAAAAGACTTTCCAGGTATGGGTCGCAGGAGACTCTTGTTAAGTGAGGGTCTAGGTTTTAAACCAACTGAGGAGGGCATGAGGAAGAAAAAATCTGTTCGAGGTAATACAATTAACCAGGATGTTGTTCAGATTAACATGAAAGTTGTTAAATATAGTTCAAGATCAATTGATCAAATCCTTAGCGTGAAAAAAGAAGATGAACAAGAAGAAAAAGTTGAAGAAAAAGAGGAAAAACCTACAGATAAAAAACCTGAAGAATTACCTAAAGAAAAAACAAAAGAAGAAACTAAAGAAGAAAAAAAGGATGAAGAAAAGAAAGAGGAGAAGAAAGAGGAAGAATAATGAGTTTACCAAATCAACCTGAAATCAATATTGGAATGATCGGTCATGTTGATCATGGTAAAACAACATTAACTCAGAGGTTAACTGGTAAATGGGCTGATGAGCATTCTGAGGAACTTAAAAGAGGTATTTCAATAAAACTAGGCTATGCGGATGCTGCTTTTTACAAATGTCCAAAATGTAAGGAACCTCAGTGTTACTGTGCTAAAACTAAATGCCCTGTTTGCGATTCACAAACAGAACTTTTACGCGTAGTTTCTTTTGTTGACGCACCAGGTCATGAGACATTAATGGCTATTATGCTCTCTGGTGCTGCTATTATGGATGGTGCAGTTCTAGTTATCGCTGCTAATGAGCATTGTCCACAACCTCAGACTAGGGAGCATTTAACCGCTCTTGATATCGCAGGTATCAAAAACATCGTGATAGTACAGAACAAGATTGATTTAGTCTCTGAAAAAAACGCTATTAAAAACTATGAGCAAATCCTCAAATTCGTCAAAGGTACATGTGCAGAAGGTGCACCAATAATACCAGTTAGCGCTCATCATGATATAAATATAGATGTTCTCATCAAAGCCATGCAAGACAGGATTCCTACACCAAAAAGAGATCTAGATAAACCACCACTCATGTATGTCGCCCGGAGTTTCGATATCAACAAACCAGGTGTTAGACCCAACGGTTTAAAAGGTGGCATTATCGGTGGGTCATTAATACAGGGCGTCCTTAAAAAAGGTGATAAAATTGAGATATGTCCTGGTAGAAATGTAGAAGTTGAAGGACGAAAAACAATGCAGTCTATTTCTACTGTTGTTGACTCATTATTCACCGGTGGTAAATCAGTAAACGAAGCTAACCCTGGTGGTTTAATAGCTATAGGAACAAACCTTGACCCCGCGAGAACAAAATCTGATTCTTTCGCTGGTAAAGTCGTCGGTAAAATCGGTGAAGTACCCCCTGCTATAGAAAACTTTGGATTATCAATCAATTTATTAAAAAGAGTCGTCGGAACAATCGAAGAAAAAAATGTTGAACCTATAAAAACAAATGAACCACTAATGCTCACAATAGGCACTGCTACTACTGTAGGAATAGTTTCAGAGTTCCATGGTGAAAAAATCAGTGTTAAACTTAAACTACCAGTTTGTGCTAAAGAAGGGCAAAGAATAGCCATAAGTAGAAGGATTGACGGTAGATGGCACCTGATAGGATATGGGGAGATAGAAAAGGCAAAACAGTGATCCTTGACACTAGCGCCATAATGATGCTTTTTGAATTTCATATAGACTTAGAAGACGAACTAACAAAACTAATAGGTAGATACCAAATAATTATTCCAAGACGAATTTTAGAAGAACTCGAGTTTTTATCAAAAAACGGTAAGGGTAAACAAAAAAATATTGCAAAACCAGCTTTAGAACTAGTTAAACAAAAGAAATACGAAATATTTGATGAAGATATTAAGGGTGATGGAGATCGGGTTGTCTTCTGCCTTGCTAAAAGATTAAATGGTATAGTTGTAACTAATGATCGGGAGTTAAGAAATAAAATAAAAAAAGCATCATTAAATGTAGTATATTTAAGAGGAAAAAATAGATTGATGCTTGAATAAATAGATTAAGTTTTAGAAAGTTTTTATAAAGAAGGTTGTATTGCTATTTAGCATATGTCGGGGTGGCTCAGCCTGGTTAGAGCGCCTGACTCATAAGCATAGCTGAAAAGGGTTCGAAAAAAATCTCTTTAGGTGCTAAGAAATCAGGAGGTCGCGGGCTCAAATCCCGCCCCCGACATTAAAAAAATTAAACGCTTTTTATATTGCGTAAACGTAGGTACAATGATTATTTCTACATCTCAGTAGAGTTCTTCCGGAATATATACATGCTTTTTCATATAAACTTGAATGGCATAGAGGACATTTTCCGTTTTCAGGGCTCATTTTTTATCAACTTTGCGCGGTATTAATATGTAAACTATATAAATTATATGACATATTTTTCCCAAAAAGTACTATTTTGACATAAAAAACTATTTATAGACCTATATTTTAAATATTAATATTTTTTTACAAAAAAAGGACATAAATGCCAAAAATTTAAATAAAAGAACACATATGTGTAAAACATGAAAAACATAACTGAGGAAATATGTGATATACTAGACAACAGCCCATCAATAATGAGAGACCTAAACCGCGGAATAATAAACAAAAGAGCACTAGCTAAATACCTAAAATCACAATATAAAATGGAAACCTCAATAGACTCAATAATAAGCGCAATAAGAAGATACGAGCCAAAAGAGAGCTCTGAAATATTAAAAATAGTATTACCAATACTCAACGAATCCACAATTTCCACAAAAAGCAAACTAGCAAACATCGCACTAATAAAAGACTCAGAAATCCAAAATCGTTTACCAAAACTTTTCTCAATTATACAATTTAACCGAGGAGATGTCCTAAGAATAATACAAGCAGATGAATCTTTCAAAATATTAATAGATGAAAAAAACCTAGATAAAGTAAAAAAACTCTTTCCCACAACAGAAATTATAAAAATCGATACAAACCTCGCTGAAATTAATGTTCATATACCTGAAAGATCAATAGATACACCAGGAGTTATTGGATTCATATCAAATGAACTAGCAATTAATGGAATCAGCATAAAAGAATTAATCAGTTGCATTCCTGAGTTATTATTATTCGTTAACGAAAAAGATATATTAAAATCTCATCAAGTACTATACAACCTCTGCACCAAAAAAAGCCTATAAAAAACTTATTTTTATATCTCTTTCCAACGTCCTGCTTTCATTTTTACAATGTGATCCTCTGATATTTCACTTATTTTCCTAGCTAGAGAATCAAATCCTTCAATAGTGTTAATATTGAATTTACCAAGTGAAATCCCCTGTTGATTAACTAAATTTATTTCACCTGAAGGGCCAAGAGGATCTTCTCTAGTTTCATCCCCATTGCAAAGATCATCGTTAGAAAGATTCATAGTAGAAACTTTTCCCTTCAACTGTTTTTCTAGTAAATCAGTTATAAATAATGATCTATCACCCATAGAATTCTGTCTATCAATCAGATCTATCATTTCACATGGCAACTCTAGATATATAGTCTTTTTTTCCATATAATATCCAGATATAAAAGATATATATTAATTTTTAGCTTGCATATAAAAACTTTTCAAATTAAATAAATAGAATTTTAAAGCACTAACTTATTACATATCCTAAAGGAGGATGGAAAGATGACGGAAACACATTCATTAGAGGAATTACGTAAAAAATCTCATGAACTTAATTGTAGTTTATCTGAACAAGATTTTACCCCGCGAGAAATAGAAATAATAGGATACTATCTAAAAAGAATAGCAGCTAGCT
>Ga0272441_10010446_pt1 | contig 14040 bp, 6 predicted proteins | sample SSMProp6N_FD_193582 | JGI IMG/M metagenome (GOLD analysis project Ga0272441, IMG submission 193582) | Marine sediment archaeal communities from Little Sippewissett salt marsh, Falmouth, MA, United States - SSM-Prop-6N | ecosystem: Environmental > Aquatic > Marine > Wetlands > Sediment ... | reverse complement strand
CGCCGATATCAGGCCGGTTGTATGCGCCTCGTTCGACATGCGCCACGGGCCTGGGCTTCCAGGAAAGAGATGCATAGGAGGAAGATCGCATCTTCTCCCAGGCCTGTTGCCATGGCTGTTGGTTGGCCTTCAACTTGGACTTCACGAACTCCAGTTCTGCCTGATTGTGAGATATGCCGGGGTGGGCAAAACCGGCGGAGGTGTCATCACACCTGGCTGTTGAATCCAATCCGACGCAGCATAGCACGACAAGAACCGTGAACCTGCATGTCATCCTGTTCTCCATACTCGTTGGCAGATCGTTCTTGCCCGGGACTTCCCGGATGGCCTCTCACCCAACGGCCGCCGTCGGCTATTCTGAGCATTCTACCACCGACCTCCGGGGCAGCAAGAGATCCATCGGCTCCTGGCACGTCACACCCCAACCCGCCACGCTGGCCTTGTTTGCCGTGGGCGGGCTGGGGGTGCTGCTCCGGCGGCGGAGGTGACCTGAGCGGCTGAAAGCGTGGAATGAGCTGTGCCGGCAGATGCTGGGCAAATTGGCCACGGATTTGGCCGCAAGCGACCTTAGCAAAACGCAAGAACCATAGAGACAGCGCCCGAAACCGCACACAGAAACCACGGTCAGCACGGTTTCCACCGTCGGGTTCGGGGCCCGACGGTCAGTGCGGGGGCAGTCAAGAGCCCAAGGGTGCGGGGGAGTGCGTCGGGCTCATCGATGGAAGAGGTGGAGAGATGTCACGTGATAAGAAAGCGGAGCAAGCGCAAGCGCTTGCCCCGCCTGGACTTACGTGGTAGCGGGGGCAGGATTCGAACCTGCGACCTTCGGATTATGAGTTCGACGGGATACGGCAAAATGGCCCGGAAGAGCACGGAAATGAGCCCTTTACCCGGCTGTGTACGGGTTTTCTGATGACAAGGAGATGACAGGGCGTAACCGTGCGAGACAGGGCGGCCGGCGGAGCTTCGTTTCCACGGACACCGCTGACTCGCCCGGGGGAACGAGGCACGCACCAGAGGCCACACGCCGGACCACAGACTTGTACGTGTATGATAGCCCGGCAACTGCAGGGGGCGCCGATGGCGGCGCCGGGGTGCCTCCCATCGTCCCTTGCCTCACCTGGTTTTCGGCAACGCGACCGATGTCGCTCCCCTCGCGGATGGCTCCGCAGACACGCCTTCACAAGAACACAGGCTCGTCCCTGAACCACGCCGGACACTACAATCACCACCCCCAAGGCCCTCTGGCGGTGTTCAACTGCCACGATGGGCCCGTATGCATGCTGAGGGAGACGATCCCATGCGTCCGATGGCGAACGCGCTTCTCCTTCTCGTCCTGACCGATGTTGCCCTCGCCCAGGAGGCCGGCGTCGAGCCGGTCGTTAAAGTCCCGCAGGGGGATTACCAAGTTGTTCGGCTGAGTCTGTCTGAAGGCCTGCGAGGCGGGCCGCAGGCACTCCTTGTTGGTCTTCGCGACGGCAGGCTTGCGAACTTCTGGTTCGTGATGCCGGATGGGGGAGACAGCCGTCTGAACCTGCGTCGGTCGACCGTGGAACTCAAGGGCACGACACTGGCGGGAAGGGTGGAGATCCGCACCGCGCCCGGGCGCGGCAAACCGATGGTGGGTGCGCGGCTGACGTTGGCACTCAAGGTCGGCGACGGGAAGGTCGCCGGGACCTTCGAGGTCGACAGCGACAATCCGGCCGTCCTCAAGCCCGTGAAGGGCATGGTTACGGGCACGCTGTTGACCAAGCCGCCGGCGGGCGACCCCCTGCCGCCGGAGGCGGCTTGGCCGTCCTTCTGGGGCCCCGGCTACACCATGACCGCCGCGAAGCAGCCCCCTATGATCGACGACCTAGCCCAGGCACGACCGGTCTGGCGCAGCGAAGTCTACGTCCCCACCGCCTACGGGAACGCGCCGGACAACCGGTATTTCACCCGTGCCCTGATCAGCGGCAACGGCGGGGGCGGCAGTTCGCCCGTGGTGGCCGACGGCACGGTCTACATCTACTTCTACGTGCCGAGTCCCGGCGCGGCCGTGAACAAAAAGAACCCCTACTGGCAGAGGACCTTTGCGGACGACGCGGCGTTCGCCAAGGGTATGGAGGCCCTGCACGCCATGCCCGAGGAGGCCGCGCGCGTCCAGGACCACTTCCGCGAGTCTGCCGACGACCACGTGGTCGCCATCGACGCGACCACCGGCGCCACCCGGTGGACGCTCGTCCTCCCAAGGCGGTCACCCAACCTTCAGACGCACAAGCACCGGGGCATCTCAGGTGTGCCGCTGGTCGCAGAAAAGACGCTCTTCGTTCCGAACCTCGCGAGCCGCCTCTACGCCATCGACGTGGCCACCGGAAACCTCAAGTGGGAATCGCCCCCGTTCGACCCGTCGAGTCCGGTCGGCCAGGCCGGCAAGGGTCCTCACAATCCCTCGCCCCTGCTGCTGGGCGGCACGCTCATCTGGCCGCGCGGGGGCAAGGCGTACGGCCTCGACCCCGAGACCGGCAAGGAGCGATGGGTGACGCCCGGCGGGTACATGATGCCCTGGGTCGGCGGTGGCAAGGAGCGGGTGCTCTTCTTCACCGGGACAGGCGGGGCGGGCGCGCTCTCGTGTGTCGACCCAATCTCCGGGAAGGAACTCTGGCGGCAGGAAACCGACCTCGCCGCCTTCGCGCCGCTGAGCGCTGTCGTCGGTGAGAACGTCCTGGTGGCCAGCCCCGCGCCGGTGAAGACCGGCGACGCAAGCACGTGCACCTACAGCGGCTGGAGGCTCTCGGACGAAGGCATGCACAAGATCTGGCAGGACGAACCGATCCGGCCGGACGAGAACCTGCCGGTGACCGTCTCGGGCGGGAAGGTGTACTTCATCGGCCGGGAACTCCTGCGGGTGCTCGATCTGGCCACGGGCAGGAAGATCGGTGAACGCAAAGACTTCAGCAACCTCGCCCCGCCGCACAGCAATCCATGGCTGGGTCTCTTCGGGAACCGCATGCTGTTCTCGCCGGAAGGCCAGCACGGCCGTTGCCGCCTGGGGTGGCTCGACGTCACGACGGCAGACTTGAAGACCAGCGGCTCGTTCTGGACCCCGCCCCACACGAGCACCACGGCGTACAACTCGCAACCCATCGTCTACCCGATCCTGGACGGCCGGTTGTTCATTCGCGGCGGAGACGGAATCTACTGCTACGACCTGCGCAAGCGATGAGGAAGCCGCAGTACCGCAAGCCCAATCGGTACCCCGTCCGTTACACCCGAAACCGCCTCGGGCCTGTGTGACTCATCGTCGTAAGTGCTGCCTTGTAGCGGTCTTCCGGCATTAGGGCTGCACGAGGAGAATCCGGGCGTCCTGCAGATTCCGAGGCCGGACCAGAGCAAGACGGCCACGCACAGGGCGGCGGAGCCGGCCGTCGAGTCCCCATGTCATCACGAGGCCTCGCTTGATACCGTGAGGCCGTCCCCATAAGCTCTATAGGCTGGCCGCGTAGCGTGAGAGACTCTGCCAGCGCGGCAGAGACGAGGCAACAGGTCCCTCGGAGACCTGCAGGCTCCGTGAAGATCGGGTGCTTCCGCCTGACTGGGAAGGCAGGCAGTCCCGCCTGCCAGGGAATTCCGATTTTCTCTGCTAATTCCGCCGGCCGGGCGGCAGTCCCTTTATGTGATGACAGATCACCGTCACCATACCCCGAACGACCACGCGCTGCACGTCCAGCAGTTGTTCGTGCGGCACCAGCAAACCGTTCTGGGTTACGTATTGTCGATCGAACCGAACTTCGCAGACGCCCAGGACATCGTGCAGGAGGTCTTTCTGGCCGTCAGCCGGAAGGCGCAGACCTGGTCGGCCGGCACCGACTTCCTGGCTTGGGCATGCACCGTGGCGCGATACGAGACACTTCGTTTCCAGCGCACGCGCGGACGCCGCAGGGCCCGCCTGGATGAAGACGTGATCGAACTCCTGCACGGGGCCGAGGCGGTGGACGCCGTCGAGTGGAAGCGACGCGTGGACGCCTTGCGGCGCTGCCTGGACCGACTCGCCCCGCGGGCGAAGGAACTGATCTGGAGGCGCTATCACGCGGCGCAGATGCCGGAGCAGATCGCGACAGCCATCGGCTGGACAGCGAATGCCGTCCGTGTGGCCCTGACCCGCGCCCGCGGCGCACTCCGCGATTGTATGGAGAGGCGGCTGAACGCCGCTGGTGAAACGCCATGAACGTGCAACGGCTTCACGAACTTATCGACGCCTGGCGCGAAAGCAGACTCACCGAGGCCACGGCGACCGAACTCAGCCGGGTGCTTCGCGACTCCGAGGAAGCGCGGCGCATCTTTCGCGCCGAATCGCAGATGCACGGCCTGCTGCACCAGGCTGTCATGGCAGCCGCCATGGAAGAGGCGGCGGACCGGGTAGCGTGGCAGAAGCATTTGGCAGATCCGGAGGGAGAAACGGAGCCGCGGCCGCCGCAAACCCGCTCCAATTCACGGCGACCGCTGCTGGCCACAGCCGGCCTGCTCGTCGTGGCCGCCGTGGCAGCCCTGGTCTGGCCCTTCCTGGCGCCGCCGCAAGCGGAACAGCCGGAGTTCCTCGCGACGTTGACGCGTGCGACCGGCTGCGTGTGGGGCGGACCCACGTATCCGGAACCGGGCGGTCGTCTAACTGCCGGCCGGCTGAGTCTCCGCCAGGGGATCGCCGAGATCCGGTTGGCCAACGGTGTCGACCTCCTTCTCGAAGGGCCGGCGGATCTGGAGATCGTCCATGTCGCCAACAGCGCCCTCCATGCGGGGCGAGTCGTCGTGCGCGTGCCGCCCATGGCCAAAGGCTACGCCGTGGACACGCGCACGGCCAAGCTGATCGATATGGGTACCGAGTTCGGCGTCTCGGTCGACCCGGAGCGTGAAACGGTCGTGCAGGTGTTCGCCGGCACCGTGGTGGCCGAACTGAAAAAGCCGGATCCGTCCGGCAGGAGAAGCCGCCGGCTCGTGGCCGGCGAGACGGCCCGGATCGAGCCGTCCGGCACGGTCGAGTTGCAGCAGGTTGCGTTCTCGCACGAGCGCTTTCTGCGCACGTTCAGCACGCCCAGCGTCCATGAGGGAGACGAACTGATTCCGTTCAAGCCGAGCCGGATTTCGTCGCTGGACGTGGCCAGGGCTCCGGGGCGCGTGACGGTGGACGGCGACCTGTCGGAGTGGGATCTTTCGGGCATGTTCGAGGCCCGGTGCCCCGAGCCGTTTGCCGAATCGTATTACGTCCACGGCTGCATGATGTACGACGAGCAGAACCTGTATGTCGCGGCCCGGGTCGGCGACCCGATGCCGATGCGAAACGTCATCGATCCGAACACCGATCCGTGGTCCGCCTGGATGGGCGGCAGCGTGCAGTTGCGTCTGTCGACGGACCGGACGTTAGGCTGGCCCGTGAAGGCCATGAAGCCAATCTACCGCCGCGACGGAGCCACCGCGCAGGACATCAGCGACCGCATCGTCCATCTTACCCTGTGGTATTTCCAGCCGCGCGAGCAGCCCTGCCTGGAAATCCGCTACGGGATGACGCTCGCGCGCGGCGTGGTGAATCCGCCCGGGTGGCAAGGGGCTTTCCGCAAGGCCCCCGACGGCGGGAGTTACACCGTCGAGTGCGCCATCCCCTGGGCGCTGCTCGGCGCCGGGAGCGATCCGCCGCAGACCGGCGACGAGCTTGGGCTCTCCTGGACGGTCAACTGGAGCGACGCGAGCGGTAAACGCTGGAAAGGCCAGTTAATCGAAATCAAGAACCCGCCCTACGCGGCCCGTGGGAAAAAGGCCCTGACGTTCCTGTATGCCGAGACCTGGGGCAAAGCGGTCTACAGATAACGTGGCTCGACAAGAGGCCGTCGTGGGTACGGGCGAGTGGAAAGGAGAGGTCCTCGGTGGCCTCCGGCCGATGGATTGCCGTGACACGCGCGCGGTGCCTGATCCTTGTCGCCGGCACGTGTGCGGCCGGGCGCGCGGGGGAGACCGAAACCCCGGATTGCTTCCGGCCACGAACTACCTGGTGGGAAACCATGCTGGCGTCCCACGAGACCCTTGCCGAGCAGGAGGCCGAAGCCGAGTGCCGGGCCGATCCCTTGCTGAGGGCGTTCCTGCCACTGCGCATGAGATTGGCGCGCCTCGCCCGACGCATTGGCGAACGGTCGAGTCAACAAACGAGAAGAGCAAGGCAACAGGTAAGGTGACAACGATGCGACTGAACGTACCGATGGCGGTTATGGCATGCCTGCTGGCGCTGACGAGCACCACGACGGCGGCACCGGTCACGCTGGTCAGGGACGGCCAACCGGCGGCCGCGATCGTGATCGCGGATGAGCCGGTCGCGATCCCGGTCGGCAAGCCACCGACCGTGGCCTATTCGGCGGAGGAATTGCAGCGCTTCATCGAGAAAGCCACCGGTGCCCGCCTGGAGATCGTGCCGGCCTCGAAAGCACCGGCGACGGGCACACTGCTGCTGGTGGGCCGCAGCAGGCTCAGCGAAACGCACGGGTTAACGCCGCCGACCCGGCCGGAGGGCCTGCGCATCACCACCTTCAAACGCGGCGTGGCGATCCTGGGGGAGGTGGCACCGGCGGGCACCAGCAACGTCCCCCACGAAGTGGACCGCGGCACCCTGCACGGCGTGTACGAGTTTCTGGAGCGCATCGTCGGGTACCGCTTTTTCATTCACATCCCGAAGGACCCGGATCTGGGTATCGTGACGCCGGCGGTGAAGACCCTCACGGTGCCCGGCGACTACAAACTCGAGTTGGCGCCGGATTTCCCCTACCGCAGTTGCGCCTTTGAGATCTGGATCGACCCGTTGGCCTTCATGCGGGTAACGCGCCAAGGGTCCGGCTCCGGTTCGGGCACGGGTTTCCCGGGCATCAACCACACGGACGCGTTCTTCGGGAAGCGATTCTTCAAGGACCACCCCGACTGGGCTGCGGTGAAGTCGGCGGACGGCACGCGCGACACCTACTACCCCTGCTATTCGCAGCCCGGCATGGTCGACGCCCGGGTGCAGGTGACGCAGGATGTGTATGACGGGAAAGGCGGCTGGTTCGGCGAGCACGGCCATCCCGGACCCAAATGGATCGCGTTCGAGCCGGCGGACCTCTGGGACATCAAGGGGTTGTGTGTGTGCGAGCGCTGCAAGGCGCAGTACCAACCCGAGCGCGGCCGCTTCGGCAGAAACTCGAACCTGCTGTTCCGCCATGGCGTGCGGTTCGCGGCCGAGATCGCCAGGCGCTGGCCGGACAAGCGGCTGGGCATGCTCGCCTACGAGGGGCACATGCTGCCGCCCGATTTCGACCTGCCGAACAACATGGACGTGCAGGTATGCATGATGTGGTCCACGACGATGGGCAAGGAGCCGTACTGGCACGAGCGGAACCTGCAACTGATGCGGGAGTGGAGCAAGAAGGTGGCCGGCCGGCGCGAGCGGCTGTATGTCTGGAACTTCTACTGTTATCCCGCATATTTCACCAGCGCGCCGCTCTTCTTCCCGCACAATCTCCAGAAATGGCTCCAGGACACGCATGCCATTTCCGGGGGCGAATTCGTCTGTCCCGGCGGCAATCCGCCGCAGTACGAAATCGCCATAGCCTGGCTCTGGCACCGACTGATGTGGAACCGCAACGCCGACGTGGACGCGCTGCTGCGTGACCAGTGCATGACGTTCTTCGGTCCGGCGGGAGCAACGATGGAGAGAGTCTACCAAACGCTCAGCGACCGTTACGAAAACACGCGCTGGAGCCGGCAGTTCGACGAGTGCTACATCCCACCGGACCAGATGTACGGCGAGACCTATACACCGGAAGCCATCGACGCCTTGAAGCATCGCTTCGATGAAGCGCTGGCGGCGTGCCCGAAGGACGAGAACAACATCTACCGTCGCCGTGTCGTCTGGATGCAGGAAGGATTCAAGCCCTTCTTTACGGAAGCCGAACTCGCCCATCGCTGGCTGGGAAACACACCGTCTTACAAGGTGGACGCCGTGGCAAAGCCTCCCGCCGGCGCCGAGGCTTGGGCGGCGCTGCCGGCGCTAACGCTTGTCGAGGGGAACTACGGCAAAGCACCGGATCTGGCGACGAAGGTGCGGCTCGCGCGGAGCGGAAGTGACCTGTTCGTGCGGTTCGAGGCCGCCGAGCCGACCGAGCCGTTGTTGTGGGACCGACTGGCCCTCGTAATGGAGGCCGGTGACGAAGAACGCAGGCTGGCCGCCCAGGAAGAAGCACGGCCCGCGTGGATCCCGCTGGGCATGTTGCGCGGCGACCCGGAGCGTTCGGTTGCCGTCAACGGAGAAGGGATCGTCGAGGGACGCTTGCCGACGACGCTCGTCACCAACGCGTATGCGGACGGCGTATGGACGGTCGTGGTGAAATGCCCGGCCGCGGCGCTGGGCATCGTGCCGGGGCGAACGAGCACGGTGGAGGTTCAGTTCGAACGGCGGCGCGCCCGGCGCGGAAAGGAACCGGCAGCCGACTACTACTGGATGGCCCCGATGAGACCGGTGTGGCTACAGCATTTCCGCTTCGGCCGGCTCCAGGTGGAAACCAGGTAACCCGGCGAGATCATCACAATCATGAGACCGCCCGTGCAACAACTCATTGCCTCGGCAGCTTTGGCGGCCGCGGTGGGCTGGTCGGCGCCGGCCGGAGCCGAACCTGAACCACCCGATCTGAAACCGCGCGACCTGACACCCGTGACCTGGCTGGAGGCGCCGGCGCACCCGCCCGTCGACGTCGTGCGCGACGGTCAGGCGCGAGCGGTGGTCTACGTGGTCGATCCCAAAGGAAGAGATCCCTTTGCGCCGAAGCGGCGTGGCGAGCGCCCCCCGCTGCTCAAAGCCCTGGTCGACGAACTGGTGGAGGTCGTCCGCCTCTGCACCGGCGCCACGATCGAGATCGTCAGCGAGCCCCCGGGTGCCGACCAGCCCGCCATCGTGATCGGCGACTGCGAGGAAACGCGCCAGGCCGGCATCAAGGCCGACAGGATTCCCCTCGAAGGCTTCGTCGTCAAGACCGCGGCGAACCGCATCTACATCGTGGGCAGCACGCAGAGCCTGCCCGGTGGCAAAGGCGATGATGGTACGGCTTGGGCAGTGGCCGACTTCCTGGAGCGGTTCGTCGGCGTGCGATGGTACTGGCCGGCGCAGTACGGCGGGCGCTCCGTCCCCCGCCGCACGTCGCTGACCGTCCCCCCGAAACACTACCAGGACCAGCCTGTCTTCCCCTACCGGACCATGTACCAGGACTGGTACTGGCTCCAGGCCCGCTCGTTCGACGAGCAGTTGCTCCCCATGGCACCGGGCGTGTTGCCCGAAGGAGCAGAGACCCTCTGGATGGGCGATCACTTCCGTCTCATGCGCCAGGGCAAGAGCTGGCCGTTTGAGGCCGTGCACCACGGGGCGCGCATCTACGAGTTCATCCGCAATGTGCCCAAAGCCAACGAGGCGGTGCTCGCCGTCAACAAAGACGGCAGCCGCAATCCCCAGTTGCTCTGCTACAGCGCGCCGGAGACGCTCGCCTTCTATGTTGATGGCCTCGATCGGGCCTGGGGCAAGGGCGACGCAGGACCCCGGCCTGGTGGCGTCCGACCCTCCAGCGTGACCGTTTGGGCACCGTTGGACATCGGCGGCAGGTCGCTCGGCGAAGACTGCCACTGCCCGGCCTGCCGTGATACGCTGGCCAAGGGCGGCGAGGAACTGCTCATGGGCCTGTTCGTGAAGCGCCTGTGCGAACAGGTCAAGCGGCGCTGGCCCGACAGGACGGTGATCTACGTGCCCTGGGCCATACCGGAGTGTCCCCGGGAGGTGCAGTTCCCCGGCAACCTGGCCGTGAGCCACCTGAACCTCGATGTCATGGGGCTGATGCAGCAGCCCGCGGTCCGCCGCGGGGAGGAAGGGCGGCTGCGCGACTGGAGTGCGAAGTCCGACCGCCCCGTCCACACGTGGATCGACTTCGCCAGTCCCAGCGACTGGACGTACGGGCCGGTCCAGTTTCCACACCTCGTGCAGGACTTCTACTCGAAGAACCGCCGCTTCCTGGCCGGGACATCCGTGCTGAGCTACGGCGGGGCGTGCTTCCTCACCGCCGCGCCCACGTACTACGTCTGGAACCGCGTGCTGTGGGACCCCGACCTGAACGTGGACGCGGCGCTCGACGAGATGTGCCGGCGCCTCTTCGGGGCGGGCGCGACCAGCGCCCGCGAACTGCTGCAACTTCAGTGCGAACGGTGGGAGGGAACGGCCCTCTCCCGCCCGCTACGTGTCGGCGAGAACCGCATTCCCCCCAGGCTGTTCCGGGAGATCTGGCCTCCGCACGTGGTGGCCCGCATGAAGGCGCTGCGCGACCAGGCGCTGGCCGAAATCCAGCGCACAGGCGACGCGGCCGCCCGGAAGTCCTTCCTCTACTGGACCTGGGAGTTCGACGCCTTCGTCGAGTACGCCGACATGATCGAGAAGGTGATGGCGGAGGCCGCCGAAGCAACACCGTCGCCGGGCGCCGCGAGCGCGGCGGCGAGCAGCGATGCGGCCGCGCGCTTCCGGGGCGGACCGGCCGACGTCAACCACGTCCGGATCGCCGACGTGCGCCGGCAGGACGGTCCCGTCGCAGGACAGAGCGAGATCTGGTTCGACTTGGCCTGGGACCACACCTGGCGGGCAAAGTGGACGGAACCGGCCGCGAGGAACGTGACCGGCAAGGTCCTGCCGGTCGAGAGTTGGAGCGCCGCGTGGGTGTTCGTGAAGTTCCTCGCCGAAGAGGACCGGGAAAACAACGGCTGGCGTCACGCGACGCTCTCGGCCGACGCCGCCGACCATCTGATTTCCGCCGCGGCCACCCATGATGTGGGCCTGACCGGCGGCAAGGGCATGGGGGTGTTCATCTATCGCGCCGGCGCCGGACACGGCCCGCTGGACCTCAAGGGGGTAAGACTGCGCTGGCTGCACCACGCCGACGGCGTGACCGACCCCGCCGCGGCCACCCTCAGGGTCTTCGCCATCGAGACGGTCTACGTGCCGCGGGGAGTCTTCGCTGCCGGTTCGGGCGGGACGGAAACGGGCAGTTTCACGGATGGGTCGTGGAAGAAGGGCGCCGCGGTCCCGTTCCTGGTCGACGCGGCCTGGAGCGGTCCGGTCGCACAGGGGACCCACGCCCGCCGCATCGGCAAGGCGCCCGGCCGGCTCCGGGGCACGAGCCGGGAAGGCCTAGCCGCCATCGGGCCGGACGGTGCGCTGTCCGACGGCTTCCCTACCGGCTACGAGGCCTCTTACTGCATGCGGTACGAGGTGACACGTAAACAGTTCACGGATTTCCTGAACACGGTTCCGCGTGACGTTTTCGCAAGCACCACGGGCGGGGATGACCAGCATGCCGGGGCCCACTACACGGCCGCAGGGCGCTACTCCCTCTCGGGCACCTGGCCCAACCTGAAGCCGGCCAAGCCGTACCAGGCGTGCAACCTCCTGTCGTGGTGGGACGGGGCCAGGTTCGCGGCGTGGGCGGGCCTGCGCCCGATGACCGAACTGGAATACGAGAAGGCCTGCCGCGGCCCGCTGCGGCCCGTGCCGGACGAATACGCCTGGGGGACATCCGGTATCGCCACTGCCGCGTACGACCTGGCGAACGACGGTGAAGCCGACGAGCGCATTACCGGGAACTACAGCATGAAGGCCGGCAACGCCAGTTACGACTTCACCATGCCGGACGTCCATAGCGCCGCCGCGCGCGGAGGGGTCAGCGCCGTGCCCGGCAGCCCAATGCGTGTGGGGATCTTCGCGACACCTCGCAGCGGACGTGTCGCAGCGGGGGCGTCGTATTGGGGCATCATGGAACTCAGCGGCAACGTGCGGGAGCAGGTGGTAAGCGTGAGCGAGGCGAAGGGCCGCGCCTTTCTGGGCACGCACGGGGCGGGAACGCCAGAGGTTCCCGAGGACTGGCCTGAGGCCAAATACGCCGCGGGCGCGGGACGGGAGTCCGCGAAGGACGATGCCGTCGGTTCCGGGCTCCGCGGCGGTTTCTTTGGCGATGTGCCCTTCGGCCTGCGCGTGTCGGACCGCAGTCTTGCGACCTACAGGCCGCGGGCCGGGTCCTTCAGCGTACGGTCGCGGCAGGATCAGAACGGTTTTCGGGGCGTACGGACAGCCCCGCCGCGATAGGGCAGAAACCGGCTCCGCCAAGAGCATGACGGGAGACGACCCATGAACCGACTCGTTGTCCTTGCAATCCTGTCTGCCGCGCTGCCGCTTCCGGCGGCCGCAGCCGAAGTCGAACTGACTCCCGACGACGACGTCCAGAAGGCGCTCGATGAGGCCGCGCCGGGCGACACGATCAACTTGAAGGACGGCGTGTACTATCAGCGCCTGGCAATCGCACGCGGGGGAAAGCCGGGAAAGCCGGTCACACTCAAGGCGGCCAACGGCGGCGGGGCGACCATCAGCGGAGCCGTGCCGCCGGGGCAGGCGAAACTGGAGTTCAACCTCGCCGCGGGCGAGTCGCACATCTACAAGGCCCCTGTACCGCAGCGCGTATGGTGGGTCATGGTCGACGGGCGGAACCTCGTCAACTACGGCTACTATTCGTACCTGAAGAAGTCGCAGTTTCCGAACCAGTCCTCGGGCGCACTGAAGCGCTGCACGCCGGAGGGCTTCGCCTGGCGGAACGGCCACCTCTACGTTCGCCTGCCAGGAGGGGCCGATCCGAGCAAGGCGAACCTCGAGATGAGCTGCCCTACGGGCGGCCACACCAGCGCCGAGCCGGAGTTCGCCGAAGAGATCCACTGGGCCCCCGACACGGGCTTCGACGTCCCCGGCGCCGGGCACCTCTTCTCCAGGACGCTGGCCAACATTATCGTGAAGGCTGACCACGTGGTCATCGAGGGCCTCAGGCTGCACATGGGCGTGGCGGCCGCGGTGGTCGTCCACGGCAATGAGGTGATGGTCCGCGACTGCTACATCACCGGGGCGCACATCGGGATTTGTCAGCCCGACGAGTTGATGCTCCCGCCGCACGAAACGCCCGGCGAGCGTCCGATCAGACGCTCCACCCGCACGTCCCGCGGCCTGACCGTGGAGTACTGTGAGTTCAGCGGGGCTCCCGGCTACGAGTGGTGCAAAAAAGGTTTCTGGGGCGGACTGTATGCCGCCAACACGTCGGCCGTGTTCATGAACTACGGCGGGCCGCGCTCCATCGTCCGCCACAACTGGGTGTACGATTCCTCCCAGGACCACCTTCAGCCTCGGGGTAACGGCACCCGTTCACCGGAGGACGCCAGCGAGATCGCCTACAACCTCATCCAGAACTGCGGCGACGATTCCATCGAGTTCGACAGCACCACGCCGATGAACCTGCGCGTGCATCACAACGTCATCGTGGACGGCCTGTGCCTGCTGGCCCTCTCGCCGGTCATGGGCGGGGGGCTGACGATCGACCACAACATCCTCTACGTCTCGCCGGAGAACGGCCTCAAGTGGTGCGGGCTGTTCAAGGGGGGCAGCCCCTGGGGCAGCGGCTTGCCAACCCAGGGCGTGCGGATCGTCCACAACACGATGGTCAACACGAAAGGGCAGAATATCGGTCTCTGGTGGGTCGGCGGCCACCGGTACGAGAACATGGTCCTGGAGAACAACATCTTCTACGTCGCCCGGTCGCAGAACTTCAGTGCGCCGGGCCTTGTGTTCAGCCGCCACAACTTGTACTGCGGGCGCAAGGTCGATCCCAGCCACATACCGGAGATGATGCACCACGAGGGCTCGCCGTTCGTGTCCATGAAGCCGATGGACTTCAGCTCCCGCCCCGACAGTCCCGCCGTGGACGCCGGCGCCGCCGACAAGGATTACTACCACGAGGCCCGCGGCAAGGCCCCGGACCTGGGGGCCATCGAACTGAATGACACCTGGCAGTTCCCCCGCCCGGGGCCCCGCTGGGCCCAGGGCGACGAAATCGCCAACCGCCCCACGATCCCGGCCTCATTGCCTCGCAAGTGGGTGGGGCTGGAATGGGACAGAGGCGGACGCAGTCGGAGCCGCTGACAGACTGCACA
>Ga0272441_10010445_pt1 | contig 14042 bp, 13 predicted proteins | sample SSMProp6N_FD_193582 | JGI IMG/M metagenome (GOLD analysis project Ga0272441, IMG submission 193582) | Marine sediment archaeal communities from Little Sippewissett salt marsh, Falmouth, MA, United States - SSM-Prop-6N | ecosystem: Environmental > Aquatic > Marine > Wetlands > Sediment ... | reverse complement strand
CGGTAGTCGTCGAGATGGGCCGTGGACTCCACGGGGATCACGCGATCCTCGATTCCGAGGGACACAGGGCTCTTGACGAACTCGATGTCGATACCGAGCTGTTCGAGCATCGGCAAGATGATGCCGGAGTCTTCGAGCGCTCGGATTCCGGCGTCCCATGTGAACCCGCCTCGCTCGAAGCTCCTGACCAAGCCTCCCAGAACGGGTTCCTTGTCGCACAGGAGAACACGCAAGCCTGCCTTCACGGCGAACGCACCGGCCGTGAGCCCGGCCATTCCCCCACCGACAACGACGACGTCGTACGTCTTGCCGCCGCTCTTGCCCGCTGTTTCGTGTCTCACTCCGGGCATCCTGTGATTGCCTGTCCTGCCAGTCCCACCAGCTTCAAGCTTCTCTCCCAGACAACGCGGCCCACCTGCCGGTCCAGCGCATGCGGAGCCGGCTTCTCCTGATGCGTCAGGTTGAAGTACCGACCGCTCACCGTGGAAAGCTCCGGCGCGGTGGCGAGGTAGTGGATGGCTTGCCCGGAGATGGACGGATCACCGAGTGTTCGCGCCAAGACCCTGTCCTTGTACCAGCGATACACGGGGCCGTTGTTGCCTCCGATGTTGCTGCGCACCGCTCCCGGGTGCATCGCGTTGATCGTTACACCGCTGCCCTCAAGGATCTCAGCGAACTCCCAAACCGTCAGGAGCTGGGCTGTTTTGGAGGCGCCGTATCCGCGCAGCCCCGTGTAGTGCCTGTGCTCCCAGCCCAGGTCGTCCACGCCGAGCCCTCCGAAGCGGTGGCCCTGCGAGTTCACGTGGATGATTCGGGACGGTGCGCTTCGGCGCATCGTGTCGAGCAGCTTCCAGGTGAGGAGGAAGGACGCCAGATGGTTCACACAGAACACCGTCTCCAGACCGTCGGCCGTTCGTCTGAGTCTGGTCGAATGCATGCCAACGTTGTTGATCAGAACGTCGATCCGAGCGTGCGCGTCGGCGAGTTGGTCTGCGGCCTCCCGTACCTGCGAAAGGTCCGAGAAGTCCGCAAGTAGGTATGTGCACTCCGTGCCGAAGCTCGCGCGGAGCTTCTCACAGGCGAGGTTGGACTTCTCAGCATTGCGGTTGACCATCACCAGACGTGCACCGTGGGAAGCAAGCCGCTTCGCCGCGGCCCAGCCGACGCCCGACGTGCCCCCAGTGAGGACGCAGAGCTTCCCGTCCATCCGCACGTCGCTTTGCAGCTGCTTCGCGCGGCTGTTCTCGCGCATCTGCCGCATGTCGGCCCAGCGGTACTCCTTGATGTATCTGAGCACGCGGCCTCCCTAGCCGAACTTCCGGCGCATGAAGCGCCGGTAGGGACCGGCGAACCGCGGGATGTTGTCGAAGATGTCCCCCCAGAGGTCGTAGTAGTCACGTTGCAGCCGAATCTTGCCCGCGGCGTCCAGTTCGAGCTTGGTCACCCCGTACAACGTGGAGCTCGGGTACCGCTTGAAGCTCATCGTCATCTCCCACTGGATGAAGATGCAGTCCTTGCCCCTGACGACGCTCGGCAGATGCATCGCAAGCTTCTGGCAACGATGGGTAAGGCGCCGACACATCCCCTTGAACTCCTCGATGCCGTGGATCTCCTGGATGCTGTCTTTGAACACGACGTCGTCTCGGTAGTAGGGGAAGATATGCGACCAGTCCGGCTTGCCCTCACGGTTGTAGGTCTTGGACCAGAGCTTGCCCACCTCATCCTCCGTGAGATGGGAGAGGGAGTGCTGCGGAATCGGTGTCCCTTGCTCTGCTCCGATGCTCAAAGGCGCTCGTCCCCTTCGCCGCGACTCACGATGCCGGTGCCGTCCGGAACCAGTATAGCCGCGGCGGAGTCAGGCGCTACCGCGGTGCGATCCATCGGTCACGGTGTCTGTTCCGGTCGTTCACCGACTACGAGGGGCAGCTCGAGGATCTCCCCGTCGCGGAGGATCTGCAGGATGATCGTGTCGCCGACTCGGGTCTGGAGATCGAGGTAGAGAATGACGTCGAGCATCGACTCGAGGGGGCTGCCGTCGACGGCCAGGATGATGTCACCACCGATCGGCACGTCATATCCTCCCACCTGAAGGTCCAGCTGTGCCGCCCGAAGACCTGCCATCATCGCCGGGCCGTTCGCAACGATGCTGGTCACCATCACTCCCGTGTCAAACGGCAAGGGGACATCGTTCTGACGGAACAATTGAACGAGTTCGGGGGTGACGCCGTACCCGCTCAGGCCAAGGTAAGGGTGCGCATAGCGCCCATCACTGATCAGCGCGTCGGCAACGCGGGCCACCGTGTTGGCGGGGATCGCGAAACCGATGCCGGCGGACGCCCGCACGGGGCTGAGGATCTGTGATGTTACGCCAACGACGCGGCCGTCAAGATCCAGCAGCGGTCCTCCGGAGTTGCCCGGGTTGATGGTCGCGTCTGTCTGGATCGCCTCGCCGACGAAACGCCCATCCGGGCTCTGGATGACCCGTCCCAGGGCGCTGATGATCCCGAACGTCATCGCCTGCTTCAGGCCGAAGGGGTTCCCGATGGCGATCACGAACTGGCCAACACGAACGGCATCCGAGTCGGCGAGTTCCAACGGCGATGGCAGATCCTCAGGGTTCACTCGAATCACGGCCAGATCGGTCGACGGATCCAGCCCGACCACAGTCGCTGGGCAGCACTCGACACGATCGAAAGAGACCGTGATCTCCTGGGCTCCGTCAACGACATGGAAGTTCGTTACGATGTTCCCGTTGCCGTCATAGAGGAACCCCGATCCGGTCCCTTCGATGGGGACGGGTTGCATCATCATGTCCTGTGCCGTCCCGCGTACGGTGATGTGGACGACTGCTGGTGCGGCCAACTCAAAGACGTCCACGACCGATTGCTGGAGCTCGAGCGTTTGACCTCCTGCCACGATGCCGATGAGCACAACCCATCCCATCGCAGCGGCAATCCATTTTGCCTTGTCCATCGTTGCCTCCTTCGCTCTCTCGGCTGCTAGCCCACTCGATCGCCTCGAAGAACGCCAACGAGGCATTCTTCGGCCAGTGTGAGGTTCTCAGGAGATCCGTGCGGCGTTTGCCCCTCTCCGTGAACCGGACGGTGGGTGACGCGACAGCTGCGGCACCGGTCGATCCATGGACCGATCGTCTTCGGCGTGCGTGGAAGCAACGTGTTGCAACTGTGATCTCGATGTGTTCGCGTCGCCGTCGCGGAATCCCCCAGAAGCTCCGCTGCCCCCTGAAGGGGTGATGCGCCCACGGAGGAGAGTCGGGTCTCTGATGCGACCGAGCTTGCGAAACCGTGGGGTCAACGGCTCCTGCTCAGTGGCCTTTGCGCGTCACATCACGCCTCGATCGCCCGAGCGGTCTCCTTCGGGACGGCCTCCGCAATCCAGCGCCTGGTTCCCGCCCCCTCGGCATGGCGCGCAGCCTGGAAACGTCGTCACGCTGGAGCTGATGGGTGCCCCGGGTCAGCGGGGCGGGCGCGGAATAAGGACGGAGGTCGTGCGCTTGTACGCCTCGTAGTCTTCGCGACCTCCCCACTTCTTGTCCGCTCGTTTCTCGAGCATGGGGATTCCGCTGACACGCGTGAGCAGCAGGGCGACGAATGCGGGCGAGATCAGTGTGGCCCACTGCCATCCGCGTAGGACCGGAGCCGCGATCACGGCAATCCCTATCCAGAGTAGGATTTCGCCGAAGTAGTTCGGATGCCGGGACCACCGCCAAAGGCCGCTTCGTATGAACTCGCCGGCGTTCCCTGGATCTGCCCGGAACGCCGCCTTCTGCGCATCGGCCAGGACCTCGAACCCGAAGCCGACAATCCAGAGCCCCAAGCCCACGAACGCGGGGACCCCCACGGGCTGTCGAACACCCGTTGTGAGCGCTGCCAATGCAGCCGCCAGGGTGAGGGACACCCAGAGCCCTTGCAGCGTCCACGTGAGGAACAGACGCGCGAACGAGCGCTTGATCTGATCGAATCGCTCATCCTTGCCGGAGCGCAGGACACGTCGCAGCAGGAACGTCCCCAGCCTTGACGCCCAAATCGCAATCAGCAGAGCAAGCAGCACCGACCGAGTATCCGGCGCCGGGCTGAGTGCAACCGCCAAGGCGACTACAGAGACGTAGGTCACACTCCCTGTGATGTCGAAGAAGCGCTCGCTGCGAAGAAGGTAGGACGGCACGAACACGGCCCATTGGATGAGAAACGCCAGACCATAGAGCGCCGCGAAGATCGGGAGTCCAGAAACGGTTCCTCCTCCTCTGCTCCCCATCCAGCCAACGGCAGCCCCCACCACGAGGACCGCGGGAATCGCCGCGATCGCCGTCCGCTCTTCGCGGTTCATTGATCTCATGCCGTGCCCTCCTCAGTGTGCGTCCACACCACCCGAGCCCCGTGGGCTAGCTCTCCTTCCATATCTCCCACAGCTTCGCGGTCTCCAGAGGCTTGATGTTGCTCTTGATGGCGACGATCCTTCCCTGTTGGTCGATTGCAGCGTGGGAGCGGAGGATGCCCATGTACCTCTTCCCGTACATCGACTTCTCTCCCCAGGCCCCATAGGCCTCCGCAGCCTCATGATCCGGGTCACTTGCGAGGATGAAGCCGAGGCCATACTTGTCACGGAACTTGGCCAGCTTCTCGGGCGGGTCCGGAGAGATACCGATCACTGTCACACCGGCGTCCTCGATCTGGGGGCCGATGTCTTGGATTGCGCACGCCTGCTTCGTACATCCTGGCGTGTCTGCCTTCGGATAGAAGTACACAATCACGCGCTGCCCCTTGAAGTCGCTTAGCCGCACGGTCTTTCCGGAATCCGAGAGCAACTCGAAGGACGGCGCTGTATCGCCTGGTTTGAGCATCGTGGCGACCTCCTCTGTACCTGTTCGTTGGACTCCCTGCTTCTCCCGCAACTCGATCCGACCGTTTGCTACATCCTGCACCAACCGAGCGCTGAGCCAAAATCGCCGGCGGGGTTGCGGCTTCGAAGAACTGCTGGTAGCTCTCGTTCTCGGGAGCGCAGGGGCTGAAGGTGATGAGAACCTTTCCGAGCTTCCCTCTGATGAACAGTTGCGGAACGTGGATGTCGGCATGAGCTCCGATGCAACGCTTGGATAGCGAACAGGGTCGCTCCAGAGCGGGTTGCCCTCGTCGACCGCATCGAGCACGGCGATGGCGCCGACTCGCTCGTCGGTCACGGGTTCAAGAAGGCCAAGCTTGCCCTCCAGCGAGTGGCCCGAGCTGTGGATTCGATCGGGATCGATCCGTCCGAACAGAGGATGATCCGGATCCTCGGATGCCTCCAGCAGATGGTCGATGACGGAGCGAACATCCTCCGCAAGTGTTGCATGATTCACGTTGAGGAACGACGTAGGGAAGGATGGAAGCGCAATCGCAAATCCATGGGACACGAGCTGCTCCGCGTAGGAGCTGTACCCAAACGCGGAGACAAGGAACCCGTGGTTGAAGACAACGAGGGGGTGCGGTGCCGGCGTTTTCTCCACGTAGCGAAGAGGGTAGAAGACCTCTGGGTCCATGGATCGGTTCCTTTCCTCATCACGAAGCGCAGTCTGGTACGTCTCGCAGTCATAGGGCCCTGCCCGGTCAGGTGCATCCAGTGCCACAGCGCTAGACCCGACGGCCGTCAAGACCAAGCCGGACAACGCAATCCTAACGGTAACCACCCATCCGCCCCGCCTCTGTCACGTGTCGTTCGCCAGCGAACCGTCTCACTATACTCCCTTGGGAGGACCCGGTGCTTGCGCGAGGCGCAGTCCGGTCTATGGGCACAGGCTGCGGCACGTACAGGAGGTCCGCGGGCGCGGAACTCCGGATTGCCGCACTCGCTGCCGTCTCCGGATAGCCTGCGGGGCGCGATTCCCTTCGCCGTTCTCGTCGTGGGGGTCTTCGGTAGGGGGAGAAAGCCCTGGAGACGGCCCTTCCCGTTCGCGGGACGCATCAGGTGCTGCGCGCGAATCCAGTCAGCGTCACAGTCGTTGAGTCTTCCCCCGTCTTACGTCCAGTCATGACGTCGGAATGGGCCGTTCTGAGCCTGCAAGGGTGGGGGATGATTCTCTGGCTGGCCGTGGCGAACACGGCGTTCGCGTTCACCCTGTGGAACCGGACGCTGCGCTCGCTCTCGGCAACGAAGTCGGCCACCATCAGCAACACGATGCTCGTTCAGATCGCGGTGCTCGCCCAGCTCTTCCTCGGGGAGACCCGTAGTACCGTGTCGATCGTCGGGGTTGCCCTGGCGGCCGTTGGGGCCCTCCTCGTCCAGGCGCGGAAGCGCTCTGCGACCAGTGCAGCGCCGTCGGCGGAGGGATCCATTTGAGGGCCTGCGTCTCTCTGGCGATTCCCCGTCACACGACATGGGCGCCCTGGATCGGCGCGACACGAACGGGCCGCGGTACTGGAAGGAGAGCCGCTTCGCTTCGGCCGTCAACCAGATTCAAGCGAGCCGCTGCCAAGCGGCGGCCATCGAGCGGATGAACGACGTGATGCAAGAGGTCGACGGATAGCCCGAGGCCGCGTCGACGAGTCAGTGGGACGCCGACCTGACGGGCCCGCCGTACGTCATTGCTCCGGCCGGCTTTCTCTCCTGGGGGCAGTCGGTCAGCGCGTCGTTCGTCGGGCGGCTGCACCACGAGGCCGAGCCGCTAGACGTCGCGGAGCGGTCCCGGGATGCGACCGGGTACCACCTCTTCCATCCCGAGTTGCGGCGCTTAGTGCACGGGCCTCAATTCCGCCTCAAACGCCGATCGGCTCTTGCGCCGGCGGAACACGCCTTCTACAGTCGAAACACAATGACGTGGCGCAGGCGGTGGGGTCTTCTCGTGCTTCTCGCTGTGATCCTTCTCGCGCTCGTCTGTCTTCTCGCGACTCGCCACGTGAGTCGGTACGGGGCGGACGTCTGGCAAACGCTGCGAACGAGCTGCCTGAGGCGGGCGGCGGCCTTCGAGGCGTCGGCCGAGGAGTGGATCGTGCGCGACGATTCGCGATCGATCGACGCCGCGGCCAGCCTGTTGCTGATGGGGAGCGGGCAGTACATCGACGTTGTCGTCCGTGGAGAGATCATTGCCGGCGGCATGGATGAAGGGATCGCCGTTGAGGCGATCGATGCTGCGGCCGAGCCTCCGTTGGGTATCACAGTGCAGCAGCGCAGCGAGACCGTGGAGATCCTTGCGCCGATCGTGCTTGCCGGCTATCCGGACGCCGCGATCGGGTTCTTGCGGATCGGCTTTGCCGCAGACTACGCGGCCGATCGTGTGTGGCGTCGTGCATTGACCGCAGGCGCGGTTGCGGCTGGATGTTGGCTGGCGTGCGTCGCAGGGATGGCGCTCGCCGTCGCCCGGCGTGCTCGGCAAGCGGCTCCAGCGGTCGGAAGCGAGGGGGCGGTGCTGCGCTGCGGGGCGATCGAGATCGATCGGAGGAGCTGTGCCGTGCGGTTTGACGGGCAGCCGGTCGACCTGACGCCGAAGCTGTTCGAGCTGCTCTGCGTGTTTGCGCGCAGCCCGGGAACCGTCTTTTCCGATGACGAGCTGTTGCGCGCGATCTGGAGCGACTCGCCGTACGCCGCCTCGCCGGACGTGAAGCAGCACATCTACCTGCTGAGACGGAAGCTCGCCGACGTACATCCCTGCCCGAAGGCGCTGATCGAGAACGTGAAGGGATTCGGGTACCGATTGGCCCCCACGGCGAATGAGAAGGAGTTGAGTGCCCGTTGATGGTCAGGCGCACGAATCGGCGGCACGGTGGCGGAGAAGGAGGTTCCCATGAACAGAGAGCATCGAACAGTCGCGGCCCTTCTCGTCCTTGGCACCGTCGCTTTTCTGGCGGTGGCCGCCGGCGCGGAGAGCGGCACCGCAGAGAAGGGGGCGATCCTGTCGGAGGCGATGGCCCCGCTCCGGCAGGGGGTAAACACGGCGTTGATGGGCCTGCACAGCGTCAGCTCCGAGGATCGGCAGGTCAGTGCCCAGGCGCTCGTCAACCTGCTCGAAGGCGAGGGGGGTGAGCACTACGACCCGTCGATCGTTGAGACGCTCGACGTCCCGATCGGCCTCGGCGCTCACCTGTCGCAGCTCGCCTCGACGCCCGAGGAGAGAGGCGAGGACAGCAGGGCGGGCCTGGACAACTACCTCAGCATGCTGCGGCTGGCCACGTTGCCGATGCTCGAGGTGCTCGGGGGCGGTTTGACCGACGCGGAGCAGACCGACGCGTTTCTCACGACACTCGTCTTTCTCTCCAGCGCGTACGCCGACTTCCAGAAGATCCTCGAGGATTGGGAGTACGAGATCTGGGTCCGACCGGGCGAGTCGATCCAGTCCGCCATCGATCGCGCATGGCGGAGCGCGGTCATCACGATCGAGCCGGGCGTCTATCGTGAGTCGCTCGAGATCTCTGAAGGACTCACGCTTCGTGGAGTCGGTGGTGACGTTGTCGTTGAGCCGGTCGGTCGCCAGGGCGGCCTGTTCATTCGCGTTGCCGAGGACGCCCCCGTTCGTCTGGAGGATCTCACGGTTCGCGGCGCGAACATCGGGATCCAGGTTTCGGCCGACACAGCCTGTGAGCTTGTAGAGGTGGAGATCTCCGACTGCGAGACAGGGATCCAGGTTCTCGAGAGGGCTCGACTCTCCGTCGACATGTGCGCACTGCGCCGAAACGAGGCGGCACTGCGTGCTCTCGGGCAGAGCGAGACCGCAATCACTCGTTGCACGATCGAAGACTCGCAGGGAGATCTTGCGGCTGTCGTTGCGCAGCAGCATGCGGCCGTGTCGATCGACTGGACCGACATCACCAGCGGACTGGGCAGCGGCGTGTTCGCGTTCGGCGAAGCGACCGTGGCCATCCAAGACTCGCTTGTCCGATTCAACCGGGGCGACGGAATCGTCACCGCGGGCGATGCCACAATCTACCTCGCTGATGTCGGCTGCTTCGGGAACGATGGCTACGGGCTCCGCGCAATCACTGCGGAGTGTCCGCACGAGTCCATCACGCCGATGCCGCCGTTCGTTGGGGCCTTGGAGTGCAGCCGCTGTTCCTTCGGCGATCCGGTCGATGGCACCGAGAACGGCCTTGGCCCGACCTGTCCGATCGACATCGAGTCGGGCGGGCTGTAGAAGCGTCCCTGAGATCGCGCTTCCCGCCGCTTGGAACCGGCCGGGCGGCGGAACATCCTCCCGCTCGGCGGAGGCCCGGGATGCCGACGCACATCCCGGGGCCCGCTTCGACCGCCCGTGCCCCTCACCTCTGTGGCTCCACTGCCGTTGATGCGCGGTTGAGCGACGGTTGATGGACGCTTGAGAGCCCGCACGGCACGTTGTCCGGCGAGGAGGAACCCATGAGGAACGAAGCTCTGCGAGCAGGAGCCCTGCTCACGGTCTGCCTGATCGCCTTGGCACACGCGGCGCCCGCGACAACGTACTCACGGGATCAGCTGATCGAGGATGTCCGTGAACTGGTGCGAGTGATCGAGCAGACGCATCCGGATCCGTTCGTTCGCTGCGGCGGCCGGATCGCCTACTACCGCGTGTTCCAGGAAGTGATCGCATCGATCCCCGAAGCGGGCGCGACGCTGGACGAGTTCGTTCACATCGTGCGGCCGCTGATCGGTGTTGTGGGGGACGGGCACACCGGAATCTGCTACGACTACCCTGTCAACGTCTCGCGCCCCGGCGGCGTGCCTCTCTCGCTCGGCGTCATCGAGGAGAGCCTGTATGTGAGTGGGGTTCGCCACGGCGACGATCCCGATCTCATCGGCGCGCGGCTTCTCTCGGTCGAGGGGGTTCCCCTTGCCGAGCTCTGCTTGCGGCAGCGTCGCGTCATGGGGGCGGAGAACCGATACCACGTGCTTCGGCTCCTGGCGGGGAAGTGGCTGTACTACAAGCCGTTTCTGCGCGACATCCTCCCCGAGTGGGAGGACGAGCGATCGCTGCGGGTCGCGCTGGAGCTCCCCACCGGCGAGATCCGTGAGGTTGAGTACGCTTCTCCGACGTACATGACGCGGATGGAGGAACCGAGCTCCTGCGTGGACCCACCGCAGACGGGAGCGAGCGGGTTCGTGTGGACGTTCTGGGACGCCGATCGAACGACCGCCTACCTGAGGGTCGATCACATGTCGTACTACCGTGAGGCCTACGAGATCTGGCGAGCAGCCGGGTCTCGCGACGTCTCGGACGAGGAGCTGGCAGCGATTCCGTCTGCAACGGAGTCCTTCCGCGAACTGGTGATCGAGATGAGGGCTGCGGGCACGGAGACGCTGATTGTCGATTTGCGGCAGAACGAAGGTGGGCACTCCCTGATGGCAGACATCCTGCTCAACTTCCTCTACCCGCGGGAAGTCTTCCTCGCTGCGCAGACGCATCACGTCGCTGCCGGGGGCGGGACGATCCGGCGCTACTCGGAGCAGTACTTCGCCGGTCTGCCCAACGAATCCATCGAGGATTTCGCCGGCGCGGGCGCGGTTCCGATGGCGGTCGGCGAGTACGATTTCAGCGCCGAGTTCACCGACCCGGCCAAGCGAGCTTGCCTGCTGGGGCAAGAGGGAACACCGGCGTTCCTCTCCGACTGGTACAGGTTGGCGCCTACGTTCTACGCCGAGTACCTGTCCGAGGAGTACGCCGGACACTACACGCCGGAGAACGTGCTTGTCGTCACAACGGCGACAACGTACAGCTCGGGGTTCACGCTGGCGGAGTACCTCTATCTCGCCGGAGCGACGCTCGTTGGGACGCCGTCCGGTCAATCCGCGAACTGCTATGGGGAGATCATCTGGTGGGAGCTCAGCAACACCGGCCTTGCCGGAGGCGTATCCGGAACGCAGTACATCATCTTCCCGGAAGACGCGGAGCTTGGTCAGGTCCTCCCTGTCCACTATCCGTTGACCTACGAGAAGCTGGCGTCGTACGGCTTCGACCCGAACGCGTCGCTTCGCTACGCGTTGGAGATCGCGGGGACAGCTCGGTAGGGCGGCAGGGACTGCCGAGGAGGAAGGCCTCATGACCACGGGATGCAGACGCGGGGTTCGGATGGCGGCGATGGCTGCAGTTGTGCCCGCGGCAGGTGCGGTGGCGCCCCTTGGGTTCACCCGCGACGGACTGATCAAAGACGTGCGACGACCATGGTCGCGTTGAGCCTCGACGACACGACGCTCGTTGGAACGCCGCCGGACCCGTCCTTCCCCGGCTTCGGCAGCGACAGGCTGTGGGAGCCGACCACACAGGCATCGAAGGCCGCCTCTCACGGCTGCGCCACGACCCTGCATCCAGCAGATCCGGCCCGCACCGACGACTGCCCGATCGACGTCTCGCTGACCTACGGTTCCTGGCTTCAGCGGGCTTCGATCCGAGTGGCGAGCTGCCCTGTCACGGGAGTGGATCGAACCGCAAAAGGGACCGCCGCCACCGTGAGCAGCAACGAGGCGGAACACGAAGGAGGTTGCAGTGAGGAGTCGATGGTTGAGGCTAGTGGTGGTGTTGGTCTGCGTCTGCGGAGCTTCCGGCCCGGTGCCGGCTGCCGCCGACGGCGCCGATGCGCGCGTGGGCGAGATCGAGACGCTGATGTCCGCGTACGAGGCAGCGGGCACGTTCAGCGGCGCGGTGCTCGTTGTGGAAACGGGCGAGACGATCTACGAACGCGCGATTGGCTGCGCCAATCACGATTGGGGCGTTGCCAACACGATGGACACGCGGTTCCGCATCGCGTCGCTCACCAAGGCGTTCACGAAGGTTCTCCTGTTGCAGCTGGTCGAGGAAGGGCGGGTCGACCTGAGCGGCACGATCGCTGACTACCTGCCGGACTACGCCGGCCCGGGGGCCGATCGGATCACGGTTGCGCAGCTGTTCGACCATCGCTCCGGAATCGTGGGCGAATCGGCCGTCTCGAACCTGGATCGCATCGAGCGGGACTACTTCACGCGATCGCGGATGCTTGAGCTCATCGCCGGCTACGAGCTCGCGGCCGCCCCGGGCCAACTGTGGATCTACTCGAACTTCGGTTACTACCTGCTCGGCGCCATCATCGAGGCCGCGTCGGGCAGGACCTACAACGAGCTGCTCCAAGAGCGGATCTGCGTGCCTGCGGGCATGCACGACACGTTGCCCGACGGCACCACGCAGCTCATCGAGCGGCGCGCCTCCGGGCACTTCCTCGACAGCAGCGGCGTTCTCACGCTCGACGTGCCGCTCGACATGTCCTTTGTCTTTGCGTACGGCGACCTTCTCTCCACCCCGCGGGACCTCTACCTGTTCTACCGAGCGCTCCTGGATGGGAGGCTGGTCAACGAGGCGCACCGGCGGATCGTCTACGACAACGAGGCCGAGCACCGGCCGATCGGAGACGGAAGCCGGGTTGCCTACGTGTATGAGGACGGTCCTGCGAGTGTGAACGGCTTCCGTGCGGGGATCTACAACTACCCGCGGGAGGAGCGGTTCGTCATCGTGCTCATGAACGTGCGGGGCTCCGGCGCGGCGCTGGTGTACGAGGTTGGCCGCAACATCGCCGCCGTGCTCTACGGCGCGCCGTATGCTCTGCCGTCGCCGCTGTTGTAGAGCGAGAGCGCCTGGGCGCTCTCCTGCCTGCTCTGCCGTCGATGTCCGCCTGCGCGTCCCGTTCCCGCGGGTGGGCACCGCCTCTGTCCCGTGCAACCTTTGCCGCGGCGCTGGCCGCGCATGCCTTCCCATATCCCGTGGATGTTCGCCGTTGTCGCGCAGGCCCGACCAGTAGGCGGGCGATCACGGCGGGCTGACCTGCTGCAGTGCGCTGCGTAGCTCCTCGACGGTGGCGAACTCGCAACAGGAGACGCCGTGATCGCGGAGGAAGCTGCGCAGATGATCGTCGAGGCGCCTTGATGCAGCGGCCAGAATGTCGAGCGGGCCGGACGCGAGCGCCATTAGGTCGGGGAAGCCCGCTTGGACGTAGGCGGCGGCGCCCTCGCCGTACGGGGCCCACCGCTCGTTGACGGGGCCCTCGAGGGAGTCGCGCAGGATCGAGGTGACGTCGGTCTGCAGGCTGTACGCCTCGAGGCTCGCGGCCACCTCGTCTCCGTCCGCGCACGCCCGCAGGAGTTTGCGCACGATGTCGCGCATCTCCGGATACACCTGGTCGAACGCCGCGCGGACGGACCGCTTCGCCGGGCGCGTTGGTTCGCCCGCTTGCAGGATCCGCCGCGTGGAGGCGACGAGCTCGTCGGCGGCGCAGAGGACCCGGTCCGCGACCGGCGATGTCGTCATCGTCCCGATCAGCTCGAGCAGCCTCGGAGGGCAAGCGGCGAGCCGCTCCGGTTCAGCGAGAGCCCGGTGGAACCCGCGCTCGAACGTCACCTGATTCACTAGCGCCAGGCACTCCCAGACAGCGTGAACGAGTCCCCACGCAGCGCACGACACGTCCGACCGCCGGCCGCGGGACGCGAGGTGCAGGCGTCCCAGCCGCTCGACGGCGTGGGCAAACGCATCCCGCGCGCGTCGCTGCATCTCCGGGCGACACTCGGGTCGCTCCAAGGCGCGGCTCTCCTCCTTGAGGGAGGCAAGCCGATCGGCCTGCGCCGGCGAGCGAACGTGAAGGGGCGTTGCCTGTCGCACTAAGGCGGGAGCGAACGCCCACCCACGGATCGTTCCGGTGGCGAAGCCACGAAGCGTCTCCCAACCAAGCTCCCAGAAGTCGAACAGCAGGCCGTCAAGGAGAAACGTTCGGCCGATCGGAGGTCTCTTACCGTCTCTTGGCGTATAGAAGAAGTCGAGATCTGAGCCGGGCCGGGCGTCGCCACGCGCGTGTGAACCGTAGAAGGCGATCAGATCGACCTCATCGCCGTAGTTCTCTACAGCATGAGACACGAGGGCGTCGGCCACTTCGAACACGTCGACCATCGTTCTTGTCATTCCTCCTCTACCCGGAGAACGCGGCACGCCACGGCCAGCGAAGCGCAGGTTGGAGCCCAAGCTTCTGCATGGTATCGTGCGAAGCCTGGAGGTTGCACGAACGCTGCGCCTACACTTCCGCATCGGCAGGGGGAGCCGGGCGGCTCCGCTTGGGCTACCGTACGCGTCA
>Ga0272441_10010444_pt1 | contig 14043 bp, 8 predicted proteins | sample SSMProp6N_FD_193582 | JGI IMG/M metagenome (GOLD analysis project Ga0272441, IMG submission 193582) | Marine sediment archaeal communities from Little Sippewissett salt marsh, Falmouth, MA, United States - SSM-Prop-6N | ecosystem: Environmental > Aquatic > Marine > Wetlands > Sediment ... | reverse complement strand
TCTCTAGGGTCTCCAGAGCCAGGCGGTCCAGGACACTCAACTCGGAGCCGGCAATTTCCAATTCAATGTCCTGGTCCTGTCCGCCGATCGCGCTGGGCATCGTCACCGTAATGACGCACTCGGGATAGCCTTCCAACCGGGAACGAACCTCCTCTTGCAACTCATGAATTGTGATACTGCGTTGATCGCGATCCGAGAAGGTCAGAAGCACCTGAGACAAATAAATACCCTCGGTGGATTGTCCGATGATGCCCTGAACCTTACCCACGGAACTGAGGATATGCTGCAATTCCGGCACATCTTTAAGACGCTCCTCCACCTCGGCCACGCGCGCGACCGTACGGGCCAGGTCGTAATCCGTGGGATATTCCAGCTTGACGTACACCTGGGCCTTGTCCATATCGGCGACAAAATCAAAGCCAACGTTCCGGGACATCGCGTGAAGTAACATCAAGATCGTCAAGGCCAGCACACCCAGAGCAGCCCAGCGATGTCGTTCGTTGAAGGACAGAATCGAGCGATAGCCGTTGATAACGCGCTCCAGGCCGCGATTGAAACCGGTCTCCATGCGAGCCAAGAGGCCCTTGCGTTTGGTCGTGACCGGTTTGAGCATAATCGAACACAGCAATGGCGTGAGGGTAAAAGAAACGAACAAGGACACGGCCGTCATGATTAACATGCTCCAGGCCAGGGGGCGAAGGAACATGCCGATCTTGCTGCCCATCACGGCAATGGGAAAGAGCACCACGATATTGGTTCCTGCGCTGGCCAGGACCGCCACAACCACCTCACTGCTCCCCAGATGGGCCGCCTGCCTTGGATTCCCGGTTTGGTTGAGCCGTTTCGTGACGGCCTCCAGGACCACGATGGAGTTGGTGACCAAAATCCCGACGGACATTCCTATCGCAATAAGGGTCGAGATATTGAGGGTGAAACCGGCCATCTCCATAAAAAACAAGCCGATGACGATGGTTAGCGGCATGGTAATCACCACTACCAGGGTTGAACGGATATTATACAGGAAGAAAAAGAGAATCGCCGCGGTAAGTAGAATCCCCTGGCCCACATTGCTCCAGGCGCTTTGGACCGTGGCCTCGATGAAACGTCCGTCGTCGGCGATCCACACCAGGTCCATGCCGCCGGGCAGTTCCCGGTTGATCGTGTCCATAGCCGTACGAACGCGGTTGACCACACGCACGGCATTGCCTTCGGCCTTTTTGATGATTTTAATGTAGATAGCAGGCTGCCCGTCGACGCGGGCTTTTTGCCGAAGCTCCTCGGTGGTCATGACCACGCGTCCGACGTCGTTGATGGTACAACGCTGGCCGTCCTGGTTTGCAATCTCCAGCGTGCCGATAGCAGCCTCGCTTTGATATTCTGCATCGAACTTCACGGTGTACTCGCGCCCGGCCTCTTGCACACGGCCGGAGGGAATGTTGCGGACATTCTCCTGAATGGCTGTGACCACATTCATGCTGGCCAGTCCCTTGGCCGCTAACTTGTCCCGGTCCAGGAGCACGTGCACCTCGCGTTTGGCCCCGCCGATCAATTCCACGTCCGCTACCCCGGAGATCACGGTCAGGCGGTCCCGGAGCGTATTGTTGGCATAGTCATAGAGTTCATCCAGGGTCGCCGCACCAGTCAGGGCCATGTGCACTACAGGCGTGGCATTGATATCGAACTTGAGAATCTTGGGATCCTCGACGTCCTCCGGTAGGTCCGCCTTCATCAGGTCGAGCTTTTCCCGGACGTCCGTGGCCGCGATATCGACGTCCACGTCCATTTCGAATTCGAGAAAGGTCAGGCACACGTTTTCCATGCAGGCCGAGCTGACGTGCTTGAGTCCGTCGATGGTCACGACCTGATCCTCAATCCGCTTGGCTACGTCGGTTTCGATTTGTTCCGGACTTGCACCCGGGTAGATCGTGGTGATCGTAATAAAAGGCGCATCCATCTTGGGCATCAATTCCAGGCCCATGTTTCGCCAGGCCTTGAGCCCGAGCAGAGTCAGTCCGATGATCAGACAGCTCATGGCTATCGGCCTTTTGATTGAGGCATCAGATAGAAACATTACTTGCCCTCCTTCTGTACGGCGACTCGCGTTCCTTCTTCAATCATGTACTGGCCCATGGTCACGACGGCTGCCTCTTCATTGACTTCGCCTTCACGAATCTCGACCCAGCCGTTCGTCTCAATACCCGGCTGAACTATGACCTGATGTGAGATATTGTCTTTGACGATGAAAATAACGTTGTGGCCGCCGCGCTGCTGGATCGCCGCGGACGGAACGCCTATTGCCGTTCTGCTCAGAAGTACCACTTCAATCTGCGCCATTGCCCCGGGGACAACGCCCTCGGGAGGATTCTCAATAACACTCTTGATTTCAAACGTCCGCAGCTTCGGATTAATTGTCGGACTTTTATAGGAAATAACCAGTTCGTTAACATCAACACCGGCAACACCGATATTCATTTTTGTCAAGCCGGCAACGACATCATTATAATTCTGTGCAGGCAGATAAGCGGAAACCTCAACGATGGACGTATCTTCTATGCGAACTACAGCCTTACCCGGCTCACCCATCTCACCCGGCTCTTTGAACCTGGAGCTTATCTTGCCGTTTATAGGAGCTGTTACAGCGGCGTCAGTCAGGTCCTTTTTAGCAATAGCCAGGGCCGACTGCGCCTGTTTGTGGCGCTCGACGGACAAATCTACGACAGACTGGGCGTGCTTTAGCAACGCCTGAGTTTGCTTATAACGTGATTCCTGCTGCTCAAGAGCATCGGCTGTCACCGCCCCTTTTTCAAACAGACGCGTAAACCGATTATAATCCAACTCGGCCTTGTGAAAATCGGCTTCAATCCTTTCCAAGTTTGCCTGGCTTTCCCTGACGGCACAAGCCGCAACGGACAACTCATAGCCCCGAATTTCAAGTGCCTTCTCAAGTTTGATTTTATCGATTTCGAAAAGCTTTGTCTGGCCTCCGACAACGTCGTCGCCTTCATCGACAAAAATCGCTTCGATTGTACCCGATATCCGGGGCGAGACTAAAGCCCAGTTCTTGGCTTCGATATTGCCCTGAACAAATACAGACAAATTAAAATCGCGAACAGTGGGCAACCTCGTCACCACAGGCACCTTATCCTCTGCCACATCCGTCTCCGTCACAGAAGCGCTTTTACCCCGCGACTGTTTATAAATTACTGAAACGACCACAACAATTATGACCATTAATAACAAGGCGACCAGATATTTAACCGCCCGACTCTTATGCGTTGATCCGGCGGTTGTGTTGTCCTGCTTACTCTTCATTTTTTTCTTCCTCGATCTGTGTATTGGTTTTCCCTATCACATTTAATAAAGTTGCAATACAAACTTGATATTGAAACCTCGTATTTATCACTTGCATTACTGCCTGCTCTCTCTCCGCCGTCACCTGCAACATTTCCGACGAATTTATCATACCTTCATCCCATTTTTGTTTTATCTGGTTCCAATGTTTTATCGACGCATCCAGATTCATCGATGCAAGCTCCATCTCCTGTCCGGCTGTCTTCAGACTCAGGTGCGCCCGTATCACTTCGACCATCAAAGTCAAAGTGGCCTGCTCACGGCGAATATAAGCATCCTTTTTTCTTTCTTTGGCCGCTTTGTATTCGTTGATATTCGCAAATCCGTCGAACAGACTCAGCGCCCCGGACAGACCCGTAGTCCAGTAAGTCGTATATTTCTGAAACGAATCGGATGTATTTGTCCGACCGGCAAACCCGATAAGAACCGGTAGAAAATCCGTTATGGCGGTTTTGACTTTTTCCTGCTCAATGGCGACTTCACGGTCGGAGATTTGAAGACGGGGATTAGAAATAAGCGCCTCTAAAATAAGATGTTCCAGAGACTCCGTTGGTGCTTTTAGAGGCGCTTGGTTAACTAATGAAAACTCCGCTAAGGGCGAAAGACCCATAGCCATCAAAAGTTCGGCCTTGACTTGTTCAATCGCACGATGCGTCTTGTCAAACTCCAAACGCTGTGCCGATACCATAACTTCAACCTGCTTAACCTGCCAATTGCTTACAAGCCCTTCTTCAAAAAAGGCGTTCATCTCTTTTTGCAGCGCTTCTATTGCATCAAGCTGGCTTTCCAAAACACCTTCCAATTGCTGCAGTGACAAGCAATGAAAATACAAAGCCGTTATTTCGAGAATCGTTATCTGCTCTGTATATTCCGTGACCAGTTCGGCTATCTCCTCGCCACGAGTGTGCATCGAGTAAAGAAACCATGTCGCCGGATTCAAAATCGAAACCTGCGCCTCGAAAGTAATTTCACGGATACGCTCATCGTGCATCGCTATGGCATTGCCGCCGAACTTGATTTTGGGCTGAGGATCCCACCGGACATAATCGTAATTGAGATTGATCTTGGGGAGAAACAAGGAAAAAGATACCTTACGATTCAGTTCCGCCACCCGTTGTTGCACTTCAGCAACGCGGACATCCAAGTTGTTCTGCAACGCGATTACAAGGCAATTCTCCAGCGTCAATGGCGCCCCGTCCGAAAGTATTTCTTCGGTTCTTTGGTCAAGCAACTGTCGGTAATTCTCGGCGTGCTCACGACGGATTTTTTCACCATTGAATCCGTGGCAGCCTGTGAACGTTAACATCGCGAGGCAGAAAAATAATAATCCCACAGTTGCTCTGTCAAACATTTTCATTTTCCCTCGACAGAAGTAATCCTTCGATAAAAAACTGCTCAACTTTTATGAACATCTCCGTGACAGTAGTCTTGTCAAAATGGCCGGCGTTTTCAAAAGCCAATGTCTCTATCGTTGAGTTAATAGCTTGTGCCGCGATGGCAGCATCCACCCGGCGAAAAATCCCTTTGCATATTCCGTCCTCCAGGAGACGCTCCAATCTCGAACTCAACAGGACATGGGAATCTTCTATGACCCGATTTTTGTTGAGCTTTGCCCCCCTTATCCCAAACTCCGATACATATAATTTTACGAAGTCGGCATTCTCCTCTAACAATGTGGGGGCATGACGAATGAATTTGGTCAAACGCTCAACTTCGGTTCCGGGGCCATCCAGGATCGCAATAAGAGCGTTAGTGATTCTTTCTCCACAGCTCCTTGTCAGCTCATCAAAGAGCGCCTCTTTGCTCTCGAAGAAGTTATAGAGTGTACCGACAGCAAATTCCGACGCATCCGCGATCTGCTGCATTGAGACGTTATGGAAACCACTCTCCGTAAAGAGTTTTAAGGCCTTATCAAGGATTTCCTGCCTATGTAGCAATCGTTCCCTTTCCTTGCGTGACAAATGCTTGTTGTTCATTAGTAAACCTCATGCTATTAATAAATGAGTTTTGATTCACATATTGAGCATATATATATATTATGAACATCTATTCATATAATGCAAGAAAAATTCGATATTTTTTGAAAAGAAACGATAATACCCTTATTGGAAATGGTTTATGTGATGGAATAATCTTCAATAGTTGTCCCCTTTATGCCCAGAACCTAACACGTGCTACAATGGCAAGGACAAAACGACGTGAGACCGTAAGGTGGAGCAAATCGTGGATTCGACTTCGCTCACCACAGGCAAAAAAGTCACCTCAGTTTGTTAATGAATTGACGTATTAGTGAATAGCTCATAGCCTTAAGGTGGGGATTCATCACGGAGCACTCTTGAGGTGATGACTCGTTGGTAGCTTATATTCATATCTGAACCAATCGAAATCAGCGTATCCTTTGCCGGCCGTGATATTGGGATTGATATTGAACAAGCCGACTTTGGCGCCTATCCATGTCCCTGCCTTCGCTGCGAATTCTGTGCCGATGATTTTATATTCCTGGCCGGTCAGACTGTAGGAAAAGGCACATACCCCCCTGCCATCTACATGAACTCTTAGATAACAAGTTTCCTGCTGAATATCGGCTGATTCGATCAATTCCGTTTTGTCGTAACCCTGAAAATACGTGCCCGTATACATTCCCAGTTGTAATCCATCATCCGTTTTAGTCAATGCAACATAAGCCCAATCCCTGCCCATAATGACTAACCCGCTTTTTTCATTAGGCATCTCGGGATGAAATTTGATTTTGGTCGTCACTGTAAAGGAAGGAGCGGGAAATTTCTGGAGCAGCAAATTCGGTACAAACCGAAAATTACCATTTTGAGTAAAATTCTTGACGGCATACAGTCGCATATAGCCGGGATTCTCCGTTAAAGAATACCATTGTCCACGGGGATTAGCATGCCACTGCCATTGTAAGCCCAATTTATCCGTATCGAATTCATCCGTCGTTTGCGGAACAGAGACAGGAAAAGTTTGGCCGACATCAGGTTTTTGCCATTCCATTACCGGCTCTCCGATGCCGTCATCATTAATATCCTCGCCCATCAAAGGCCATCCGTCTTTCCACTGTACCGGCTGCAAATGAACGATGCGGCCATACACACCTCTATCCTGGAAATGCATGAACCACCACTGGCCGGATTTCAGCTCGACAAGGCCGCCCTGGTGCGGGCCGTTAATCTCGGTGCTTCCCTTATGGAGAACGATTTTATCTTCGTAGGGGCCGTAAATATTTTTAGAACGCAGTACCGTCTGCCACCCTCTGGGGACACCACCGGCTGGTGCGAAAATATAATAGTACCCGTCTTTTTTCAAAAATTTCGGGCCTTCGATGACCGGCTGTTTGTCCACATCATTGAATATGACGGTTCCGTTATCCAATATTTTTTTGCCGTCCTGGCTCATTCGATGCAGATAAAGAATGTCCGCACGCAATTTACTCCTGACCAGATACGCCTTGCCGTCATCATCCCAGAGCGGACAGGGATCTTCCCACAATTCAACATCGACAACGTGGTGCAGCTCCCACGGGCCGGCCGGATTTTTGGCGGTTGCAATAAACAGGCCGGTATGCGGCGTACAGAAATAGACGTAAAACAAATCGTTATGAAAACGTATCGATGGCGCCCATGAACCATGTCCGTGAGCAGGTTTATCGAACTTTTCAAACGGCAGCTTATTATAGACGTGCCCGATGATAGTCCAGTTCACCAAATCTTTTGAGTGCAAAACGGGTATGCCGGGCATGCAATTGAAGCTGGAAGCAACCATATAAAAATCGTCCCCCACCCGTATCACATCGGGGTCGGAATAATCCGCAAACAGAACGGGATTTTTATATCTGCCGTTTCCCAAATCAGCTACCCAGTTCTGTGCAAAAACATTCGCTGCAAATACGAACAAAATGATGCAATGACAAATTACCAGTCTCATTGAGAAACTTCCTTTTCGGCTACCGGGGCTTTTAGGTATCTTTGGGCAAATTCTATGAATGTCGGCCAGTTGGGGCCGGGAGTGTGCCCGCCGCTATGCTGGCGGAAAGACACATCGCCGTCAATCAGCGTTGTCTCTATCGGGGGGAACTCGGTTGTCCCCATGTCCTTCTTGCCCAACAGCCTGTAAACCGGCCCGGCACCGGCAGCGGCTAAAAACATGCCCTTGGCATCCACCCACGCATCCCCATTATTCGAGCCCGAGCTGATGAACACCGGGCGCGGAGCGCACAAAGCAATCAGCTCGTGAGAATCAACGGGTAAATCGTCCCAGTTCAGCGGGCCGGCGTATTTGAGAAAATTGCCCGCCACCCAGTGGTATTCGCCGGAGCCGGCAACGTTTTCTACTATTTCGCCCCAATCGCGACGGTGAAGCTTGGCGCCGCCTTCGCCGGAGGAGCTGACAAACGCAATCGCAAAACGTTGATCATAAGCCATAGCAACAAGCGTCGCCTTGCCATAGCGAGAATGTCCCTCAAGCCCGACCTGCTTTGCGTCTACGGATTTGTCGGTTTCAAAATAATCCAGAGCCCGGCTTGCACCCCAAGCCCAGGCACGCAATGCTCCCCAGTCATCCACCTTACGGGGCTGGCCCTTGTTACACAAGCCGATGATTCCGCGAGTAAGCCCGGCACCATTGTCAGCCTGGATACTGTTCGGCACTATAATGGCATAGCCCCAGCCCTTTGCGAGAACCTGTTGCTGCCAGGTCGGCCCCCCGCCGCGTCTGGGTCTGGTTCTGCTAAATCGTCCGCCAAAACCAAACTCCATCATCACAGGCACCGGGCCGGTTGCGTTAGCCGGTGTTGTCAAACTCAACTGAATATCAACGCTGATTGGTGGATACGATGAATTATCAACATGTCCAACGACTTGTTTCGTAACGACCGGCACATTGCCGTCCATTTCATTTTTTGTTCCTGTCACTTCCCAATCCACTTTAGGTGTGTTTTTTGGAACCCGGCCGTAGATTTCGCTGTCGAAGTCTTGCATGATTTCCGGCCATCTCTGCTTCCACCACATCTCTGCGACCGTGACCTTCTGACCGTTTTTCAATACCAGCGGGTCCGGCAGGTTCGGATATGGATTAGCTTTGGACTCATCGTAATTGGCGTAATTTTCCGCCTGGGGATTCATGCCGTTCCTGCCTGGCCTTAGTGACTCGATGCCAAGCAGTTTCATCATTCTTCGATGGTCTTCCTGTGCGGTCATTTTTACAGGCGGTGGAAATTTGTGTTCAGTGAACACACCCTTAACTCGTTCCGTATTGTCGTTCGATGGAAGCTCCGGCGGTTGTGCGAAAAGAACCTGTCCGGCGAATACGAAAAGCAATGAAACGGTTAATATAATCGAGAGCGATCGTTTCATCAGAATTTCCTCCGATTAAAACAATTTAAAGCAGTGTTATATTTGTTTCGAGAACATTCGAAACTGCAGAATCCATTTTACTTTCAGGTTGTCCCCCTCCTATGGAAATTATATATTGTCCGGGAAGAATAACTTTTTCATTCTCATTATTAATAATCGAGAACGCATCGGGAGAAATAGTAAACTTAACGGTTTTAGTTTTTCCGGGACGTAAATATATCCTTCTAAATCCCTTAAGCGACCTGATGGGAACAGGAACGGATTGACTTAGACTCGACAAATAAAGCTGAACCACCTCATCACCGGCCAAATCACCGGTATTTTTTACGTCCACCGAGACCGTCACGGTGTCACCTGTTTTATACTCTCCATCAACCTTTAAATTGTCATACTTAAACGTGGTATAACTCAATCCGTAGCCGAACGGATAAAGGGATTCACCCTTGAAATACCTGTATGTTTGTCCGGTCATCCTATATTCTTCGAAGGGAGGTAAATCTTCGACGGACTTGTAAAAGGTTACCGGGAGACGCCCGCCGGGATTGTAATCTCCAAAAAGCACATCGGCTATAGCATGACCGGCAGCCTGACCGGGATACCACGCTTCAATAATTGCAGGAATATTTTCGTCTTCCCAATTGATTGCCAAAGCGCTGCCGTTCAATAACACTAAAACTATCGGTTTACCCAGCGCATGAATTTCCTTTATTAATTCCTGCTGCACCTGCGGCAAATCCAAACGAGTCCTGTCACCCCCTCTGAATCCGTCTATCTCAACAGGCATCTGCTCCCCTTCCATCCTCGGAGTAAGACCCATGCACATTACTATAACCTCCGCACACCTGGCTATCTCAAGCACCTCTTTTTTCAAGTCAGGCTGCGGTTTGGCCCACACGAGTTGCACTTGGGCATCGGCAAAGGTTTCTTCCGCCTCAACGACTATTTTGTATTTCTTTCCCGCCTCCAGGTCAACAGCCTTAGGTTCAACCAGGCGTGGGTCTCCAAATTCATCTCTAAAATGATAGCTGGAACCGGCTAATAATTCGTCATCCAAATAAAGCCGGCTTTTACACGTGGTTATAACACCCAATTGATATGTCCCCGTCAGAAGCGGCCTAAGCTCTCCGGTCCACCTTACGCCGAAATTATCATCATCCATATCTTCCCGTGGTGCTTTGTCACGCCAGTTGGCATCGACATTCTCATCGATTGAAGAAAATAAAACTTCGCCACTCAAATCGTTGCTGTCGAAATATTCAACCTTTAATCCTTTAGTATTTTCTTCGATAAAGAAAACTTCAGGTGGAACAGTATAGAATATAGGCATCCCTTCGGCCAGTTCGCAACCCTGCGCATATAATACTTTCGTATCAGGTGACAGTTTTTCTCTAATTCCCCTCAATGGAGTAACCGGATCCGATGGGACGCCGTTATAATTACCCAACAACATAAGCCACTGATCTGCATTTGGTCCAATCACAGCTATTGTTTCAATATCTTTATCCAACGGCAGGAGATTGTTTTCGTTTTTCAGTAATACTATGGATTTGCGAGCAGCTTCAAGAGCCAGGTTTTGGTGCTTTTTGCAATCTACCACATCATAAGGAATTTTCGTGTATTTGACCTTCTTCGGAGGGTCGAACATGCCAAGCTTAAACCGAGCAGTAAAAAGTCTCTTAACAGCAATACAAATCTCCTGTTCGGTTATCAGATTTTTATCGACTGCTGTTTTTAAATGCTTATACACTTGCCCGCAATTCAGGTCACAACCGGATTTTACAGCTACTGCAGCAGCTTCTTCCGGAGTTGATACTATTTTATGATTCGCGTAAATATCACTTATTGCCCCGCAGTCGGAAACCACATAACCATCAAAATCCCACTGATTTCTTAAGATGTCGTTTAATAAACGATTGCTTCCACAGCAGGCCTCTCCGTTATATCGGTTATAAGCGCACATTACCGAATACGCCTTACCTTCTTTAATTCCCATCTCAAACTGGGGAAGATATGTTTCCATAAAATCCCTCTCATCGGCGACTGCATCGAAAGAATGTCTCTCCGGTTCAGGGCCGCTGTGAACTGCAAAATGTTTAACGGTTGCAACGGTTTTGAAATATTTCGGATCGTCTCCCTGCAATCCCTTTACAAATTGTACGGCCAGTCTACCACTCAGGAATGGATCCTCGCCATACGTTTCCTGCCCCCTCCCCCACCGAGGGTCACGGAAAATGTTAATGTTAGGCGACCAAAAAGTAAGGCCCTGATATATAAACCTTTTACCTTTTCCTACAAAATTATGGTGTTTGGCTCTGGCTTCATCTGAAATTGCAGTAGAAACTCTGAACATCAAATCTTCATCCCATGTAGCGCCCAGCCCTATAGCTTGAGGATACACCGTAGCTAATCCCGCGCGGGCCACGCCATGCAAACATTCTCCCCACCAATTGTATTCAGGTATTCCAAGCCGCTCAATTGCAGGTGCTTGATTCACCATCTGTTCTATCTTTTCATCCAGAGTCATCCTGCCAACCAAATCATCAACGCGCTTTTCTATACTCAATTTATGATTGAGATAAGGAAGAACCTGCTCTTTCTGCTCGTGAGCGCATGAATTTATGAAAATTACAATCGTTAAAATAAGAATTGTTTTAAGCAAAGATTTTTCTACAAAATAATTGTAAATCTTGTGAATTAACATTTTTCAACCTCAATAGTTATTTTCTAATTTATTGCAGCTTAGAATCAACAAGACAAATTACGGGGCAATTGAAAGAAATCCTCATTCCATAGTATATAATTTTTCAAACGCACTATAAAGCAATCAGGCTGATAATCCAAATGGTCAGGATTGAGGTAACACCCAAAATTAAAGTTGCAAGAGTATGGGTTTTATATCCGGTTTTAACATCCATTCCTGTCATTTGCGTAACAACCCAAAAAAGGCTGTCATTTGCGTGGGAAACAACCATTGAGCCTGCCCCTACGGATAACACGACCAGGGCCTTGGCAATCCCAGTTTCAAATCCTAAAGATGACATTAACGGTGCCATTAAGGATGCGGTCGTAATCAGTGCAACCGTAGATGATCCCTGCGCAGTTTTTAAGGCCGCAGCGATAATAAACGGCAGAAAAATACCAAGGTTGGCCTGTGAAAGATAATCACTAAGTACATCGGCAATCGGTGAATTCCGCAGGACCATACCAAAAGCCCCGCCGGCACCCGTAATCATAATTATTATCGCCGCACCTAACAGCGATTCTCCCACCCATCCCGTTGTTGATAACATCTGCATGTCGAGCTTTTTAGGCAGCCGAAACGCCAGAAGCACACCGATAAGTAATGCAATAACCGGTTCCCCTATAAAGCTTATAATATTTTTGAAATTACCCTCTCCAAAAGGGAGTGTTGGAAAATCAGAAATAGATTTAATTACGATTAAAATAATCGGAACCACGATAGGGGTAAACGCCTTAAACGCGGATGGAGCTTCTTTGAGTTTAGCTTCCACGTCTGCTTCCGAGAGCTCCGGATTGGGATCTATATAAATCTTAGAAGCAACTTTTGTAGCGAACAGCCAGCCAACCACGAGAGCGACTGCACTCGTAATCATTCCGAAAAAGATAACCAGTCCAAGGTCGGCACCAAGTATACCCGCGGCGGCGATAGGTCCGGGGGTCGGAGGCACCAAACAGTGTGTAGCAGTAAGGCCAACCGCCAAAGCTATTGCCGGTCCGACTAAAGATATTTTAACTCTCTTGGAAAGTGCCCTGTTCAACGGCGTAAGGATTACAAAGCCGGAATCCGCAAAAACCGGTATCGAAACAAAGTACCCGATAATAGACATTGCAAGGGGGACATGCTTCTCGCCGATAATTTTCAAGATTTTCTCGGCTACTGCAAATGCACCACCGGAACGTTCGAGAAATGTCCCGATGATGACACCGGCAATTATTACGATTCCAATACTGCCGAGAGTTCCGCCGAAGCCGCTGTTGATGGATTGAACAATCTCGGAAAATGGCATCCGGGCACACAAGCCAAATCCAACAGCAGCAAATAAAAGGGCGAGAAAAGGGTGGAGATGTAATTTGCTTGTTGAGATGACAATAAAAAGCACGCTAACAAGCAGAAGTATAATCAGGAGCATAAGCAGCATCCTTTCATGAAGGGCTATTTAGCTGCACAGATAATCCAATTTTTAGTGTCTAACTTCCACCTTTGCTAATTTTTCGTAGAACTGGATAATGCCACCGTGGTCATCGCCGGCCTTTCCGTCAACCTTAAGAGCCTGCATAATTTCCATTACACCGCTTGCCAAGGGTACGGGCACACCAATCTCATGAGCAGTTTCCAGGGCATTCGCCAAATCTTTTATGTGCAGCTCAATTCTAAAACCGGGCTTGAAATTTCCATCCAGGGCCAAAGGTACTTTAGCGTCGAGCACGGTACTGCCGGCCAGTCCACCGCGGATGGCATTGTAAACCTTTTCAGGATCCACACCAGCCTTTGTTGCCAAAACCATCGCCTCGGACATTGCGGCAATATTTAACGCCACGATTATCTGGTTCGCAAGCTTGGTTGTGTTGCCGCTTCCGATATCACCGACCAGAACGGCGGAAGCACCCATTACCTTCAGAATTTCTTCGACCTGCTCGAAAATATCCTGTTTCCCACCCACCATAATTGAAAGTGTCCCCTCGATGGCCTTTGGCTCGCCTCCGCTCACGGGCGCATCAAGCATTTCAACGCCTTTCTTCTCTGCTTCGGCGGCGACTTCCTGGGCGACCAGTGGAGCAATCGAACTCATATCGACTAAAATCAGGCCCTTCTTCGCACCGTCCAGGACTCCGTCTTTTCCGAGCACGGCCTCTTTCACATCAGGCGAATTTGGCAGCATAGTAATGACAACGTCACTTTGCGCCGCGACATCACTGCTGCTCCTGCCTTCTTTAGCACCGGCTGTGACAACTGCTTTGACTGGCTCAGACCTGACATCATAAACGATGAGATCATAACCAGCTTTTATTAAGTTCATCGCCATGGGCTTGCCCATGATACCCAATCCGATAAATCCAATTTTTTTCATCGTTTCTATCCTTAAATATTCGTATTCAATTTTAGTCTATTGGGATTAAAACAACTTTGATCGCCTCTTTACTTTCCACCAGCTCAAACGCCTCTTCCCACCGATCAATTGGAAGCTCATGCGTGATTAAACACTCCAGGTCAACTTGCCCTTTACTCATCATCGTAAGGCATTTTTCCCAGACATCCCAGGTATGGCTGAAATGTCCCTTGAAGGTGACAGACTTTGCTATCAGC
>Ga0272441_10010443_pt1 | contig 14045 bp, 11 predicted proteins | sample SSMProp6N_FD_193582 | JGI IMG/M metagenome (GOLD analysis project Ga0272441, IMG submission 193582) | Marine sediment archaeal communities from Little Sippewissett salt marsh, Falmouth, MA, United States - SSM-Prop-6N | ecosystem: Environmental > Aquatic > Marine > Wetlands > Sediment ... | reverse complement strand
GCCGGCGGAATGCAGCGGCACATCATACCTGCTGCTGCTCAACCCCTTTGCTGCGTTGGTCAGCTGGCGTACAGGTGCCGCCAACCTGCCTGCAAGCAGAAGAGCTGTACCTGCGGCGAGGACAAGTCCGATCAAAGCGGAAATCAGCAGCCTGAGGCGCAAATCTGCCAGCACGGCCTGTACATCTCCGAGAGGCTGGCCTATTTCGATCCAGCCGGCGGATTGCCCTTCAATCAGGAAAGGCTGGAGAATAAAAAACCAGTCCATATCTTCGATTTCGGTGATCTTTCTTCCGTTGTCTCCACTCAGAATCAGGCTGCGTTCGGAGCTGTTGTAATCAGGATTTCTGCTTGATACATTGGTGTTAAAAACGATCTGCCCGCTGCGGTCAGCAATAATTATCTGGGTAGGGACAACAGGATTGAAGGAAAGGGTGAGGTTTTCCGGCAGCGTCAGGTTGGAGGCAAGTGCGTTGTTCGATTCAACAGGAGCCGTATTTTCGATCTGCAGCGGGAAATTCTGTACCTGCTGCATGGTGTTATAGGCAGGTTCGAGCTGCTGGGGGTTCTGAAAAACAGCTTCCGGGATCAAGTTTTGTATAATCAGCTGTGCCTGGGCTGTAAGGCTGTTTTCAAGTGCATCATAGAAATACTCCTGGCCGAGGGAGAGGAATAGAAAACTCAATACCACCATGGTTAACAGGATAACCAGGAGGTGGCTTGCCAGCATTTTGCTGCGGAGGCTCTGCAGGATCTTCATTTATATCAATCCGAATCCGGCTGTGTCAGCCGATAGCCGACACCACGAATTGTCTCGATCGGGGTGTGGCCATCGGGCAGTGCTCGCTGCAGTTTGGCACGCAAACGTTTAACAGCGGAATCTACCGTCCGGGTATCCCCTGGATAATCATACCCCCACACCTGGCTGAGCAGCTGCTCCCTTGAAAGAGCCTGCCCGGGATGCTGTAGAAAGGTCTCCAGCAGGTTGAATTCCAATGCGCTGAGCTGGAGCGGCTGGCTGTCGCAAAAAACCTCATGACGTGACCTGTCAAGGAGAATGAGGCCGGATAAGAGCCTGTCCGGGGCTTCGGTTCGGACCGCTGTGGTGCGGCGAAGTACAGTACGAACGCGAGCCAGGAGTTCCCGGACGCTGAACGGTTTCACCACGTAATCATCGGCGCCGAGTTCGAGTCCTACCACCCGGTCGATTTCCTCATCCCGTGCGGTCAGCATGATAATCGGGACATCCCCATCTCTGCGCAGCTGGCGGCAGACTTCAAGCCCGTCCACTTCAGGGAGCATCAAATCGAGGATGATGAGGTCTGGTTTGTGTTCGGCAGCAAGCTGCAGGGCCTGCCGGCCGTCACGGGCTGCCAGCACGTGGAAATGTTCCTTTTCGAGGTTGTATGTGAGCATATCGAGGATGGAAGGCTCATCATCCACGATCAGAATAGACTGGGTTGTCATAGGTTCTCCTGTTTGTATTATAGTGCTTGTGGGGTGGCAGAAAAGTGGCTGGATTGTGGCAGGAAACGTGCAACCTGTCTTATGGAGGTTCTTGCCACCTCTGTTAATATGACGCACAATAGAAGTGACCAAATCAATGTCTGACATCGCAATCAGGATGAAGGAGAAGTAAGATGGCTATCCTCACACGAATCTTCAGAAAAACGACCAAAATCTGGCGGTTTCCGTTGATGATTCTGTTTATTGGCGTGTTTCTCGCTGGCTGCAATATGCCCTCCGGGATAGGGGTTGTTACACCTACCCCTTCCTCGCAGCCGCCGACAGATATGGGAATGCCCACCAGCACCAGCCAGCCTGAGCCAACCCCCACAGAAGGGGCACAGCTTGCGGCAGAAGGGGCTGACGTCTTCCTGGCGTATACCAACTGCTTCGACCTGGATGCCGGTGAGACTTCAGCCGGGGCGGACCAGGCCTGCGATTTCAGTATCGCTGCCGGACCGGATGCTGATGGGCTGACTATCGAATTCAGACCGGCTCCTCCGTCCCAGTTTGCCTTTGCCGGCGTCTACACGCAGGAGCCCGATGCACTGCAGTGCAGTGAGTCGGAATACCTGAGTACGGATACTGAAATTGTCAATCCTCTCGAACGTTATGTCTGCTACCAGACCAATGAAGGACGTTACGGTGTTATGTACTTCTCGGATCTTGATGCGGTGAATGGCATAAGCTTCGATTGGAAAACGTATGATATAACCGGACCCCTGCCAGCATTGGAACCAACTCCCACCAGCACAGCAACACAGGAGCTGGTATCCGGTATTTTCCAGGAAGGGTCTGAATCGTTCCTTTCTTTTGGTAACTGTTATGATTTTGACGAGGGTGCCATGTTCCTGGACGATGAGGCCTGTGAGCTGGCTGTCGAAGCCGGCGAGGATACCGGGAAGGTGCTCATGGTCCCGCAGGGCCTTTCACGTTTCGCTGCAGGAGGTGCCTTCGAGGAAGCACCTGCACTGGAGCAGTGCGCTGGTTCCACCTATTTTTCCAGTGATGAGGCTGAAATCCAGCCCGAAGACTACCATTACTGCTACCAGACCAACGATGGCCGCTTTGGCTATATGTATGTCACTGAAGTGGATGACAGCAACGGCATTACCTTCGACTGGACAACGTTTGCTGCATCCTCGCCCATACCGACTCATACACCTGAGCCGTCGCCAACAGTCGAGCCTACTCTCGACCTGGATACGACGGATGATGATATTGTGCCGACACTTGGAGACCCCGATTTTAACGACGAATTTGCAGATGGGACGAACTGGAGTCTCTACACAGACACCCATGTCTCGTTCGAGGTTGAGAATGGCAAATTGAATATGACCGCCTTCAATGCGGATTACTATGAAGGCTTCCTGATTTCCTGGATGACGATCGAAGATGCCTATCTGGAGATCACTACAACCACCGGTAGTGCCTGCAACGGGCCAGACCGCTACGGCATCCTGTTCCGGACCGGCGAGGATGAGGACAACTGGGCATCCTATATGTTTGGCGTTACCTGTGACGGGAACTACTCGCTTCGTTATTGGGATGGATACTCCTTTGATCCTGTCCTCGGGTGGTCGCCAACAACTGTGCTCAAAACCGGAGCCAACCAGACCAATCGGCTGGGTATCAAGGCAGACGGCAGCGAGTTCTTTTTCTACATAAACGGCGACCTGATTGGCTCGATAACAGACCCGACTTCGGGTGAAGGCCTTTTCGGGTTGTTTATCGGCGGCGCACACACCAATAATTTCAGTGTTTCGGTAGACCGAATGCGTGTGTGGAATTTGCCTTAAGCTAGCAGTGTGATCCTGGGAAATCAGTGCTTGAGGCGTGATAGTTGATGAAAAACGAGCCGGAGGGATTTTCCATTCCCTCCGGCTAATTTTCGAGAAGGTTCCAGTGGATCGGGTGAGGTGGTCGAACTGTGCTTGTGAAGTGTAAAGCCGTATTCATACTGGTACTGCTGGCGCCGGTGCTCCTTTTGGCATCAGGCTGCCAGGCTGATGTATACCGGTACGGTGAAGGAATTGAAGAGGAAAATCTGGCTGGGGCAGTCCAGACAACTGACACGGCTCTGCAGCTGGAAAACACTGAAGAAAAACCGGTTGGTACGGTTGAGGTTGTTGGGAATATGGCGTTGTACAGCCTTTTTCTGGATCTTCCGGATGGCTGGGTGATGGAAGAAGTTCAGCTGGAAACAGGGGGCGAAGCAGCTGATGTTTCTATGTGCGTAGAATATATTATTCAGGACCAGGAGCGTATGGTCAGGATGGTGATTCGGCCGGACTGCGGGTATGCAGATGCCGGGCCGGTGGAATGCCCGGAGGGATCGGAGCTGATCTGGGAAGGAGAGGGGGGAAGGGGCGTCGTCCGGTTTTTTGAAAAGGACGACGGTGTCTTCAGGTATACAAGAAGGGGGACAGCGCAGAACAGTGCGGGAGAGGAAGTACAGGTGTGTTACCAGCCGGCTGTTGTGGGTCTTCCATTTGGCGAATCTGTTCTTACTGCGCACATCGAGGCTGCGGTGGACGGTGGACTGGATCAGGCGGCAGCGCTTGAGCATATAGACAAGCTGCTTCTCACGGTCCGTGCTGCCCCGTAAGTGTCAGCTATTCTTCACAATTTCCGCCGGGTAATCTCCACGGCTCTTTCATTTCTTCTCAAGAGTTAAAATTGCTATTGGTTTGACTGCTGTTTTTTATATAATGCAGGAAAGCAGATCATTCGCAAAGTTGCACAATTATCTGCTTGAGCTGCAGAATTGTGTATATGATGTGCAGGTCAGGTGCAAATAGGGCAATTTACAGAGGAGGAGGAAAGAGATGATGAACAGAGCCAGGCGTGAGAAGCAGCTCCGAGCAGAGGGAGTGGACGGTAAAGCAAAACTGCTTAATTCATGGATAATTGGGAAGAGTGGTGGGGAACTTGAATCAATCGAATTATTAGAGTATGAGCTGGAAGTATTTGTACCTGGAAAGCCACCATATAAAATTAAACATCGTCAGTTGACGCCCTTTTCAGTGTTTACCAGGTTGAGTAAAGGAATGGAAATACCGGTTAAAGTCCATCCGAAAAAACCAAAGCGAATACTGCTGGATTGGGAGCAATCGGCTACTCCAGTACAGGTTGTCCATGCAGCAGGCTTATCGGATATAAATTCAGAGGTGCTATCAGGATTGGGAGAGATGGGCGGTAGAAGAGATCTGAAGGCCCGATTAAGAGAGCTTGAAAATGCTTATAATGAGAAACTGATTACCGTGGAGGAATATGAGAGTAAAAGGGCTGAGTTATTGAAAAACTTGTGATGCGGGGAGCACAAGTAATTTCTGCTTCACTCGGAGGACTGACAGGGGGAAAATCGAATTTGATGTCTTGAAAGGTATGAGGCAGCTTGATTCAAGGTACCTCAGTTTAAATCAACCGGGCTGATAAATGGGGTTATAAAAAAAAACCAGAACATGAAATCAACAACATACACACAAATAACCAGTGCGATCCACGAATTAGGTGTGGAAAATAGTATCGTTTGTATCCATTCTTCCCTTGGATCTTTTGGGCATCTTGAAGGCGGCGCAGACACACTCATCCGGGGATTCCTGGATTCAGGCTGCACGATCGTTGTGCCAACATTTACCTATGAATGCCAGGTGCAGGCTCCTGCCGGAAAGCGTTACCTTCGGAATGGATGCATGGATAACTACGAACCGGTATATGTTGAAGCATTCGATAGGGACAGCGTTATGGTTTCAGGCGATATGGGGGTCGTTCCTGCTCGAATACTTGAAAGAAAGAATCGTTTTCGCGGTATCCATCCCCTGAATTCATTTACGGGGATCGGCCCATTGGCAGAAGAATTGATCGAAAAGCAAACGTATCTGAATGTATATGGCCCGCTGAAAAGGATGTATGAAATTGCTGGAGCCTTTATCGGATTGATCGGGGTGGATCTGACTTCAGCCACGGCCATTCATTTGGCAGAAGAGAAAGCCGGCAGGAATCTGTTTCGCCGGTGGGCCATGGATAGAGATGGAACACACCAGGAAGTTGCGGTCGGGAGCTGCTCGGAGGGTTTTAATACATTTGCCCCCTATGTGCGTAAAATCGAAAGAACGACAAGGGTCGCTGAAAGCAAATGGCGCTTTATTCCGTTTAGGGATTTTATCGATGTAATAACAAAGGCAATCGTAGAGAACCCGGTTATCACCCACTGTTCCAATCCGGACTGCAGCCGATGTAATGATGCGGTCAAAGGCGGCCCGCTGCTTTAGAGGTTAGACCTGGTATAAAACAAACAGTCGTACCCCGTCATGCAAACTTCCGATGTCGTCTGCCGTTTTGCCCTTTCCAGAACAAGTAAGAAAGCGTACGAATTTTTAAATAATCCTAAACTGAACGATGGTTTAATGGGTTGATGCAGTTAGCCTGTCGAGGAAAAGGAAATGTCTGAGAAAAAATTTTCCTGTGGAAAACAAACACCGCAGGAATGAAGGGCTCTGTTGGGGCTCATTGCCGCATTTCTTTTCATTCTGGTGGTTACTATAATCGAGCCATCGATCATTAAGTATTTTGATAATCTCCTTCAAGTGATACGAAACCATCTGGTCTTGTACTACATTGTCAACGGTCTTTGTATTTTGTTCGCTCTCTATATCGGTTTCCTTAAGAAGGAAGGATGAAGCTGTCGATAGTGAAAGCTGATTACGCTGGTTCCTCGACTTCGCTCGGGGCAGGCTCCTGATTTCGTTCGAGACAAGCACAAAGGCGAAAATTCGCAGCAGGTAAAAGGTTTATCCCTCACTTCGTTCTGGACAAGGGCAAAGGCGCAATGAACTGGAGGCAGCATAAAGCCGTTCGCAATGTGTACCCGGGGAAGATAGAAGTGTGGGGCGGAAAACAGGCAGGTAATTATCCATCTTTCTGTTGTTCCTATAGAATACAGATACGTAGAATACTGCATAAACCTGTTTTTATTAACTTAACCAATCCATTTCAACTTTTCGGCCAAGCTGAAGTAACGAATTTCCAAGAGGAATTCTTATGAAAAACAAGGGCTTGTTCAGAAGGCGGAAGCAATCGGAACAGGAAAATGCATCACAGACAGCCGGTATCTCTGCAGGACTTCCCGGCCAGGGCGATACTATTCCTGAATCCTTGAAAGCGTACTCCCGATTTATCAAGCGGGTTAACTGCAGCCAGTGCGCAGCACCCAAGACCCTGCCGTCGAAGACAGCCTATATCTATTGCGATTACTGCGGCAGTTTGATGGACTATGATTTTCGAATAGCGAATGCGGATACAAATGCCGGGCTAACCAACACCGTGTACCACCGGCTGGTTTCCAGGGTACAGGGGCAGTTGAATATGGCAAAGGCCCGCGGAGATCAGGAAGCCGTGCGTGAAATCTACCGCCAGGTGCTTTCGGACTGGCTCCAGGAATGCCCAATGGCAGCCTCGCCCCGTGCTCAAAACGATATGGAATTCCGGAATCAAATGGTGGCATATAAAGCGGAATGCTTCATTGTGAAAGATTTTGACCCTCGCCAGGCGCCGCTGAATGCTGAGATGCAGAAACTGGTGAGCTCGTTCCAGAGAGTCCCGATGCCGGGCGGTGCCTGGAGGGTGGCCGGAGATTTTTGGGCATATGCCGAATTGTTTAAAAAGCAAATGGAACTGGTCTACGATCGTATCCAGGAACTGGGCGTGGATCAAATGGATCCCGATCATGCTCCACCGGGGGTTGCGATACGGATGGAGTATTCCACCTTTTGCCAGGGTTGGCTTCCGCACCTGTCACCTGAAGACGGAGAGAGGCTCCTGAAGCTGTATGGGCTGGATGCTGAATATGATGAGGTTAAACCCCAACAGACTGAAGCACGCAGGTGCGGCTGCTGCGGCAACGAAATTCAGGTGCTTCCTGATGCCCGTCAGGTTGTATGTGATTTCTGCGGTTTTACGATTGATGTGGATAGTGAAGCGGTGCCATGCCGCAAATGCGGTGCATTGCTGTCTTTTCCTGTATCCTCCAACCATCTGAATTGTCCATACTGTAATACTGATACTCGACGGGTGTGAGGAAATCAGGCCGGATTTCTGCCTGCGAACGATAAAGGTCACCCCGAATGTGCCAGACAGGTACTGGGCGCTGTTCCCTCTTTTAATTGAGCAAAAGATGCTTTGTTAGTCAACCTGGTTTTACAGTTAAATATACTGCGAGCCACCTTTGCCTGCCGAGTTGAATCACACCTCCCGGATATCTTCCTGCAACACAGGGTGCTTTTCATCGTATAGAGAATATAGCAAGCAGGTGCCTTGAGCAGCACCTGTGAACTTGCATCCTGAAAGCGGGGGGTAAAACGAGCTTGATCCTTTCCGGGTTTGAAAGTTCTGCTTCAGTACGGAACTGCAGTGCTTAAACGCAGTGCCGCCGAGATGTTGCTCTGCCCGGTATTTATCGTATTAAAAGAGAGGTTGATGTTGGGTATGTAAAACACAGGTGTTGGCCTCAGGGAGGAAACAAGGAAATGATATCCATTATCATTATCGGTGCGGGAATGGGGGGACTGACAACCGGTATTTACGGGCAAGCAAGCGGCTTCGATACAACCATTTTTGAAGCACATTCTACGCCAGGAGGCCAATGTACCAGCTGGCAGCGGAAAGGCTATGTTTTTGATGCCAGTTTACACACATTGAACGGTTTTAATACCGGGACAAAAGTTAATACTTTCTGGAGAGAAGTGGGGGCGATGCCGTGTGAAAAAGTCAGCAGAAATGAGTTTGTAAGCGCCGTTCTTCCTGATGGGACTTATTTTCATAACTACTACGATATAAAAAAACTGGAAAAGCATATGAAGCAGCTTTCACCAGAGGATTCAGGTATCATAGATGAATATATCAACGGGATCCAATCTTTCATCGTAGAGCAGGACTGGTTTGGCATTTCAAATTTTGGAACTTTCCCGGAAACGCTCTCTCTTTTACCATTTTTCCTCCCCAAGATAAAATACTTCAGGTATTCAATGGGATCTTTTGGGGAACGATTCAAAGATTCGTTTCTTCGCAAGGTGTTTCCGCTGATTCGTCACTCGGTTCCGGAAGTTCCCTTGTTCGGGTATCTTGCTGAACATTCCAGCTATATATCTGGTGATTCAGGCTGGCCCAGGGGAGGTGGGATTCAGCTGCCAAAGAATATGGCTGCACGTTATATTGAACTGGGTGGAGAGATCCATTACCGGAGCAAGGTGGTCAGAATATTGACTGACAACAATCGTGCGTACGGCGTGGAGCTGGAGGATGGAACAAGGTATAAAGCTGATTTTGTTGTATCAAATGCTGATGGCCGTAAAACGATTATTGAGATGCTTGGTGGGCGATATATGGGGAAAAAAGTTGCCAGGTATTGTGAGCCTGCCCCGGAGGATAGGGAAGTGCCATTTGCTGTTCTGGTCTGTTTGGGCGTGAAGCGTGATCTGTCGTCCCTCCCTTCGGCCCTGATCATGTTCCTGGATCAGCCTGAGATAATAGCGGGACACAACTGTGACCATCTCAGTATGCAGCTGTATGGTTTTGACAGCAGTATGGCTCCTGCCGGCAAGGGCGTCATCAAGGTTGAATTATTCGGGAAACCATCCTGTTTTTCCAGGTTGAATCAAAACAAAGCGGCCTATAAAGCTGAAAAGGAGAAGATATCAAAGCAGGTTATCAGGCTGCTTGAAAACCAGTTCCCCGGCCTTAAAGAAGATATTGAGGTTGTAGACGTTTCTACTCTGCAGACCTGGGAACGTTTTATGGGTGGAACGCAAGGACATAACAATTTCCCGAACAAATACAAAGACCCGACAGATATTCGTAATGTGCTTGATTTTATCTTTGCAACAAACAGGATGTTTGATCTTCCGGATCTGGAGAACTTCTTCTTCACCGGCCAATGGGTCACGTCAATGGGTTCCCTGTTTTCAAATGCTCTTACAGGAAAAACTGTTGTGGAAAAAATCTGTAAACAATGTGGTGCCAGATTTGACAAACCGTTCGTGCAGGAATTGCAGGCAGGGTGAGCATACCGGCTGGAATGCCGTCGATTTCCCGCAGTACAGACAAGTTTGCTGCTTTGTGGCCCTTAATATTTCCGATAAAGTGACTGCCGAGACTGACAATAAAGACGCTGAATATTTTGTCTTAAGAATACAAAAACCGTACAATAATGAGAATTTATTTAAGACTTCTGAGAGTTATTTAATGGAAAATATTGAAAATGATGTCTATCTGATCAATTGTGAGCAGTTTGATTTTGACGACAAACTTACCTGTACATCATTGCAGGGCTTACTGAACAGAGCAGGCCCTGTTTTATTTTTGGATTATGGATATTACGACAAATTGTCTGACCGCACAACCAACGAAGAATTTATTAATGACGAATTGTGGTTTGGAAAATATCGAGCAATGGTCGGACGTCAGGATGCCCGGAATCTGGCGGAGTACAAAGAGCGTTTCCATCTTGAGCCTCAGGAGATATCGGACTTTCGCCAGCTGATTCGCGAGTATAAGAGTCAGTTTCGGGGGTTTGTTGTATGGGATGACAAACTACCGGAAACAATCTCAACGGCCATGATGTTGAGCGGCCTGGAGGAATTGATCATCCTTTCATCCAGGCAGGTTTCCATTGCTGAAGAAGTGGGTTTACCGATTGTTGAAGATTTGAGGGGCCGTTGGAAAAACCGGCTGGAGGTTTATAGCTGGGCTCTCGATAACCTTTTCAAACGCTGTAAACCGGGGTATATCGCCTGCCTCGAACCCGGTTGGCAGCATCCGGAGTTTTTCGACTATGTTGTTCAAAATAATATTTTCACCTACAGCCTTGCGGCTGATAATTCGAACCCGGTTTTCCGATTCGGACAGAAACTGCTGCTGCTCCTGTTTGCCGGCCCGAGACGAATTCGTAATTTCCTGTTTTCCACACGTTTGAACAGAGTAATAAAAGCTGCTGCCTGCGGTTTGATGGATCTTGTTTCTCCTGAAACCAGGCTGGCCACCCGCATTCAAAAACGCGTTGAAGGGAATCCGGTCCCGACTATCTTCGGATGGCATACCTGCCGGGATAATGAGCTGTCCTTCATGCTTCACCTGTCAGCCAATAATATGCGGCTGGTTCCGAGCCATATGGCAGGGAATTTTTCCTTTCACAGCCAACTGCCAGGGCCGAAAAGTTTCAAGCAGATAGAAGCCAGTCCAGTACAATACGACCCTGGCAAGGTATACCTGACTTTTACTCTATCCGATGGCGACCAGTTAATGATGATGAATACCGGAGAACTGGGGAACTGGTACCAGCCGGAACGGGGCCTTGTTCCTTTTAATTGGGAAGTCCAGCCCCTGCTCGTGGAACTGGCTCCTGCACTGCTTACGAAATATTTCAAAACTGCAACGGAATATGACTGCCTGGTTGCCGGCCCATCCGGGGCAGGCTATATTATCCAACCCTTAATGGATAACCTGGCGGAGTATACACAGGAAACCTCGCGTGTATGCCGGCAGGCGGATATTAATGTGGTCACTTCCTATGATTGTGCCCCTCCAAAAACCGTTTTGAACACTATGATGAAACATGCCGCAGGAATCAAGGGATATCTGGGTGGATACGTTTTCTTCGGAGATGAAGTCCAAACAAAAAACTCCGAGGGTGTGACGTTTGTTTCCAGTGTCTGGCCGCCGATTGACGGTGTCGCGCCGGATGCGGATGAGGTAGTGAAGAGAGTATCAGAATTGGTAGAAGTTACAGAGCCTCCCGGGTTTATCAGCGTGCATTTGTTTGCATATCGCACTTCGGTCAGTGATATTTACCATTTTGTCCAGTCTCTGGATCCTGAACGAGTTTCTGTTGTTCGAGGGGACCAGTTTCTGCAATTAGCCTGTCAATATCTTGAGGAAAAGGGAAATAAAAATGACTGAAAAAGTATCAGCCAGGACAAAGTTCTTCTATGGTGTTGGTGATTGGGGTATATCTATGCTGACTGCCTCAATCCAGTTTTTCCTGTTGTTCTTTCTGACGGATGTGGCTCATATCAATCCGGGTATTGCAGGTACCGCATTGATGGTGGGCAAGCTCACCTGGGATGCTATAAATGACCCTTTGCTTGGATCATGGTCCGATCGGACAAAATCGCGATGGGGCCGCCGGCGTCCATACATGATTTTTGGCGCACTGCCCCTTGCACTGGCCACCTGGCTGCTCTTTTCAATTCCTAAAGGGTTGGAAGGATCAGCTGCTTTTCTGGTTGTCCTCTTTGTCTTCCTGATATTCGATACAATGCATACTCTGGTCAGTGTGCCTTATCAGGCACTTTCTGCCGAGCTTACGTATGATTACAACGAACGGACTTCACTGATTTCCATTCGGATGATTTTCACCGTTATCGGGTATCTGTTTGGCTCAGCAGCAACCATGGCCATTGCCGGGGCATTTATAGGTGCCGGTTGGAATGAAAGCGCATCCTTCAGCGCCATGGGGGCTATTTTCGGCATTATTGCCGGGGCAACAACACTGGTTACTGGGCTTTTCGTAAGAGAAAATGACCGTGCACTGGAGCAGAAGGTAAAAACCCCGATCATGAAGGGGATTCTGGCTACACTGAAGAATAAACCCTTTATCAAGTTGTTGATCCCATCCGTCATTGTCAGCATCAGCTTTTCTTTGCTGACCAGCCTTTTACCCTATTATTTGAAGTATTACCTGAAAATGGAAGCAAGTACCACAATGGTCATGCTCGTTATGATGCTTACGATTGCGGTATTCCTGATACCCTACCGGAAACTTTCAGAGAGGATAAATAAAGGCCCTGCTTATGCATTGGGATTGTTTATTGCAAGTGTATCCATTATTGGCGCCTTTTTCCTTCCCCCTGAGCCGACATTCCTGATCTACCTGGTCGCTTTCGGTGCGGGACTGGGTTTTTCTGCCCAATGGGTTTTTCCCTGGAGTATGATTCCCGATGTTGTTGAATATGGGGAATGGGATACCGGTGAGCGCCATGAAGGGGTGTATTATGGCGTCTGGGCATTTATGGGCAAGTTTACAGGAGCGCTTGGCATTGCCATGTCTGGCTGGGCGCTGGAGCTGTATGGATACATTCCCGATGTCGAACAGACCACCAGAGCGTTGTTCGGCATGAAGTTCTGGTTCAGCCCTGTCCCGGTGATTGCATTTCTGGCCAGCCTGCCGTTTCTGATCAGGTATCCGATCACACAGCAAAAACATGCCGGATTGGTCGCTGAGCTGGCTGAGAGAAAAAAAATGGCATCAGCGGATTGAAAGGTCCAGGGTTGCCATGGAATATCCACTGGTCTACCGTATGTTTTAATGCAGTTTGACTGGACACTGCCGTCCGGCTGGAAGAACTGATTTCAACCGGCAGCTGTTTTGGCAGGCGGGCGTATCAAATACAGCTCAGGAGAAAACAATGTACTTATCCTATGAGGCAATTCATAATGTCACAGCTTTATCTGATACTGGTGGAGACAGGTCAGGCTCCCTGATCTATCCAATATCGCCCATTGTTTTGCCTCCGGGTGATCGGGAATGTCTGACTGTCCTGAGGTTTTCTATATGCAAAGAGACAGCTGGAAAGGGAAGCTGCACGGGGGTTGAAAATGAGTGAAAAAACTGCATTGGTAACCGGTGGCGGCAGGGGGCTTGGAAGGAGCATCGTCCTGGGACTGGCGGAAAAGGGCTGGCGGGTTGCCTTGAACTACAGGCGGGACCAGACCGCTGCCGATCAGACTCTTTCAGAAGCCCGCCAGTTGGGCGGCGATGGGCTGATCATCCAGGCAGATATCAGTCATGCAGAGGGCCGGACAAAACTTTTCACAGCAGTCCGGGATGCTTATGGGCATATAAACTTGCTGGTGAATAACGCCGACATCACACAGGACCAGCGTGTGGACCTTCTGGAGCTGAGTGAGGAAAGTTATGACCGGGTTATGGCGGTCAATCTGAAAGGCCCATTCTTCCTGTCACAGCTCGTTGCAAGAGACTGGCTGGAAGCGATCGAAGCAGGTGAGGAAATCGCCCCCAGAATGGTGAATATTAATTCCATTTTTGCCTACACAAGCAGCATGAATCGGGGGGAGTACTGCATATCAAAAGCAGGTATGGCGATGATGACAAAACTCTTCGCTGAGAGATTTACCGGTGCAGGCATCCAGGTGTATGAAATCCGGACAGGGATTATCAATTCCGGTATGAACCGAATCGTAAAAAGGAAATATGATGACCTGTTCGATGCAGGCCTCACGCCGCTGCAGCGATGGGGCGAACCGGAAGATGTAGCCCGGGCAGTTGTGGCTGTGGCGGAAGGCGCGCTTCCATATTCCACAGGCGAGGTGATCAATGTGGACGGGGGCTTCCATCTGCATCGCCTGTGAGAGGTGCACGGGAAGCTGGTTGAAAAGACCCACCCTGTGTGTACACACATTTTCCGCCCAGCCATCGGATGGCATCAACCCCGGCACAGATATGGGTCGACACATGGGTCGACC
>Ga0272441_10010442_pt1 | contig 14046 bp, 12 predicted proteins | sample SSMProp6N_FD_193582 | JGI IMG/M metagenome (GOLD analysis project Ga0272441, IMG submission 193582) | Marine sediment archaeal communities from Little Sippewissett salt marsh, Falmouth, MA, United States - SSM-Prop-6N | ecosystem: Environmental > Aquatic > Marine > Wetlands > Sediment ... | reverse complement strand
ATATAGTTTCTTGTAAGTATTCGGATTTCCGGTTACCTTTAATACCGGAACAAAAGGAAATCCCTGAGGTGCACCTATACCTGTTGTAAAAATAATAATCTGGGCTCCAGCAGCGGCAGCGGCAGTTAGAAATTCAGGTTCTCTTCCCGGGGAATCAACAATATAAAGACCTTTTTTCGTTACTTTATCTCCATACTCATAAACATCATCAATGGGCTTTGTTCCGGATTTAATCACAGCTCCAAGTGATTTATCTTCAATCGTTGTCAGTCCACCTTTGATATTTCCGGTAGTAGGTTGTCCTCCACGCATATCAACACCCATTCTTTTGGTTCGATCCTCCATTCTAGTAACAATATTTATGATTTTTTCTCCTATTTCCTTATTAACTGCTCTGCGTACTAAAGTATGTTCTGCTCCTAAAAATTCTGTTGTTTCACCAAATATACAGGTTCCACCCAATTCATTAACTATATCAAGAGCTGCTCCGGCTGAAGGATTGGATATTAAGCCTGAAGTCGTATCAGAAGCTCCACATTTTACCGCAATAACCAATTTTGAATCATCAAATTCTTCTTTGCCTATCTTTGAGGCTTCAACTACCATGTCATGGGCAATATTAGAACCTTGAGCAATTGCCGGAAGCATTCCACCGACTTCTTGTATGCTGATTATTTTAACCGGCTTTCCGGATTTGGCTATTTCAGATTCAATTTCTTCAGCCACGATAGATTCACATCCCAGACTTACCAATAGAACGCCGGCAAGGTTGGGATTTTTCCCTAAATTGATTAAGGTTCTTTTCACTGTTTCTAGATCAATAGGAGTTTGAGTGCATCCCTGATCATGCAAATAGGCAGTTGTCCCTTCTACCTGTTGAGAAATCTTTAACGTCACATCATTAGCACATACCACTGTTGAAATAATCCCTATATAATTCCGAACACCTACTTGTCCGTCTTCTCTAGGATAACCTAAAAAACTCATTCTTTTCCCCCTTCCAAGTCTCCTCTTCCACGATTACTCTTCACATTATGAATATGAACATAATCTCCTTCATTAATCAATTCAGTTGCCGTACCAATAACTTCACCATACTTGATTATGGATGAACCTGCCTCGATCTTAGTTAAACTGATTTTATGACCGAAAGGAACATCTTGTTTTAATTCTATTTTTTTAACTTGCCCGTTAAATTCTTCTTCCAAAAAGTCTCCGGTCTTTAAATCAATTAAAGCTGTAGCAACATTGTCTTTATTATTGATTACAATTGATTTCTTTTTTGCCACTTTATTTTCCTCCAATTATTTCTAATAAGTTTTATGATTGAATAATCTCTACAGTTCCCTGTTTTGAATCTACCTTTACTTTGTCACCGGTTTTTATCACTTTTAATATATCTTTTCCGAAACCATAGATCATGGGTGTTTGACAAATAACAGCTCCGGCAACTGTTGTTGCCTGAACAGAATTACATAATAGGGCTAGTGGGGCTTTCCCGCTTCGATATAGATAGTAATAACCAAATGTTTCACCGGCACCGCCTTTTCCTGCCGGAAATACTAATACTTTTTCAGAAATATTCTTTCCACGGCCGGAATGTGCCACTTCTACAATATCTCCACTTTCCCAGTCTACGCCTGCCCAGAAAGCAACTAAATCTTCTACAACTAGTGCTTCACCTGAGACTGTCGGATGGTCTTTGGAAACGCTGTGTCCTTTTAATTTAATCATAATTTTCTCATCCCTCCAATCCACTTACCATGCAATGCTGCCATGGCACAATCTCTGGTACTTCCAAACCATACCGGACTGGCCTTGGTTTGATCAAATCCTGAATAGAAAAAAGCTCCTTTAATTGAATTGGTAGCAATAGTGCCCGAAACCCGGGTCCCGGCAAAAGCAATACACATACTATCTGTAACAATTGCACCGGCCTTTTTAAGAATATCTACCCAACCCATATCTTCAGCTGTGTCTTTAAATAACTTTGTAGTTGATATAATCAATTTAACATTTGGATGTAATTTTTTCCCATTTAATACTTGAATAATTTCCTGCATTTCTGACATCGTTACATGAGGGCAACCTAATAAAACATAATCGACATGTTCATCTTTTGCAGTACAGGCTATTTCATACGCTTCATTCAATTCATCTTTTCCAATTATTATTTCTTCAACATTTTTATTTGGACCTAAAGCTGCCTCAAGTGTAGGGGCTTCAGGTGTAATACCTACCATATGGAGCAGGGGTAACCCCGATTCAACAGCAATTGTGGCTAATAAATGTTTGAGCTTTGTATAGTTACTACCCAATTCCTGTGGAAAATTAGTTATAACCGGGATTTTCTCTTTTGTTCTCCGGCTAACAGCTAAGCTCAGAGCGTCAAAATCTGCATCTGTTAATTGAGCATAATCAAGTTCATCTTTGAGTCGAACAATTATTTGAGCATATCTCTCTTCCCTTTGATGCATTCCAATGAACGGCACACGACCGGTTATGGCTGCGGAAAGCGATATAACCCCATCATCCCTTTCACATCGTGATCCAAACATCGTGTTGTACCACAAAATCGAAATTGATTCAGCAATACTTACATGCTGATTTAGTTTCCCCGGATATACAAAAAATGGCATGGCTGAATAGGTGGGAATGACTCCCAGCTTTTCATAAAACTGTACAGCCTGACCCATTATTACATTCATCTCTTCAATTTCACTATTAGAAAATTCCAATTCTTTTGCAATAGCCAAATCAACAAACTTAGGTTCAATTGTAGCTGGAACACGTAATTTAACAATTCCCCTTATCATATCTTCCATTAATTCCTGTCCCCATTTGCCTTGTTTGCCATATGGAAAAAACATAACATCAGGAGGCATGAGATGGGCATAACTTATTTCCACCATTTTCTCTGCTCCGCGAGCTTCTCCCATCCCAACAAGTATCTGTAATGCCTTCTTTGCTCCAGGCCCAAAATCACCATTTAATATTTGCTCTTCTTCTTGATTTAAATACATCTGTAACCCTTCATTAATACCTTTCTCGTCTATTTATAAAATTAAGAAATTAATTTATAAACTTATACGGCTTTCTTTATATTTATAATGTAAATATCGCACCCGCATAGTGTTTTACTTTAAGAACCTCTAAAAAGAGGTTTAACTTTTTAGCTCTTTTTCTTTCGATTTTATATTTATACCTTTAGCTATAATCTTTCTTAAACAATAGTACATACAACTTTGGATTTTAGGTAAAAAATTGTCATCTAGCTACTCTTAATCTTTTAAAGGTCAAACCATTTTATTTAACCATTACCACCTTCCTAGAAGGTGGTTTTTCATGGTTGAATAAAACTATTGTATTGGTCTTTTTAAAACAACATAAGGCCCCTCTTTAATAAAAGCCATCGAGGGGTCTTTCTTCTGTGACACACAATAATAAATTGCATTCTGTAACATTGTGGTGATATCTTGCGGGGAATCTTTTATAAATTTATATCCGCTCATCCCCGGTAGACCAGCAAGTACTTTCGGCGCTATGTTGGTCGTACAATAAATGAGTTGATTATATCCGCTAATTCTTGTAAAAAACTGCTCCCATTTTTGTACTTCCCACTGGTCATGTGTAAATTCCCAGTTATCGCTACAGATAAGCGGGTAAAAATTTCCTAATCCGACTTCTGCAAACTTTTTCATTAAATCCTTGTAGTGTTGGCTTCCTATTGGTTCCTCATCCTGGTTATGAGCAAATAATATAATATGCCCACCTTTTTTTAATGCCGGCAAGGCACCCCAAGCACCTTTAATAGACTGATAATGGTTGACGGCACCTTTTCCTCCATGAGTCAATACGATATCATATTCTTTTTTAATGTGAATAAGCGAAAAATTTTTTAGTTTGTCGACTGCTTTTTGATGAGACTGTTGCAAATCACCAGTATAAATTCCGCATACCTCGTGTTCGCCGTTAATCAATACATTGACTGTGAAATCAACATTTACTCTTCTGGCTACCTCCAAGGCAAATTCATGACAGGGGTTATCAGTAAATATAAGATTATCCACATTTTCATTAGCCATAAATTTAGGTCCATGAAAGACCTGGGTAGCTTCAAGGTTGACCATACCGGGACAGACAGCCTTTCTTCCACCGGATGCACCTGCCATAAAATGTGTTTCCACTAAACCTGTTATGATATGAATATCTGCTTTAATAAAATCTCTATTAATTCTTACCGGCACACCCATCACATTTCCAATGGGAATCAAGTCTTTTGCATAACAATCATGATCTATCAGCTGGTAATTTTCAACAACTTTATCCCCAAATGATTCCTTTTTCCATTGGAAGGAAGTAGGAGCATGTGTTCCTGTACCTATAATAATTTTTATATTCTCTTTTCTGATTCCAGTTCTTTCTAATCTTGTTAGAATAGGTGATAGAATATTCCCATCATCTTCGCAATGATAAGGGACTGGCCGCGTATTATCAGAGACGGCAATGGCTACTGTGATTTCATCTATGGGCTTTGATTGGTTAACAATGATTTCATCAATTGTTTTACTGTTTACGGGATTTTCAAAGGCATTTTCAATTTCTTTTTTGGTTTCTGCAAAGGCAGGAGTAGGGTCTAATTGTAATGTCTCGCATGCAGGAGGCACTTTTAAGGAAATATAATCGTTTAAATATTCAATATTTATTTTTTTCCAGTCAGTAGTATTCAAATTTTGACTATAATCATTCATATTTTACCACTTCATTTCTCACAAATTTGGTAAGGGTCAATATCCCCTCCTGTACCAAATGGGAATATTGACCCTATTTAAATGTTATTACATTTTTTCAATGCCTTATAAACCAAACAATATTTGGTGTTTAGCTTAAGCCTAATTCTTTCATCGTTTCTGGAGTTGGTTTACCTTCATTGTCCCATCCTCTTAATTTATAGTATCCCTTAATAGCTGGTTCCACAGGAGTAGGAATCTTGCCTGCTCGACATCCTTCTTTTGCAGGCAAATTAACAACTTCCGGTAATTTATCATCTTTACTGCTGAATCCCCATTTTACATTAACTGCACGTTTTAATGTGGATAATCTTTCACCAATCTTAAGGAATTCTTCCATCGACATATCCCATCCGGTAACGGCATTAATGCTATTGAGCATATCCGTAATACCAAATCCACCGAACATCATGAAATTACATTGGGTAGCTGCATCCTGAAGAGCACTCAAATCATGGAATTTTGCAGCAATGTAATCTTTCCCTTCCATGTCAAAACGGTCAGGTGCTTCAGTAATGCCCATCTCCGGTAATAACAAACCACAGGCAGCTTTAAAACAAAGGCCATGGGTATGACAAGCTCCACGTGAACTTGTAGCATAGCTAACTGCCAGGGAGAAAAAAGCCCGTGGGTCATGAGCAGGAAAATCCATTCCTTTAACATGAACAGCTATGGAAGGTGCATCTCCACCAATCTTTTCAGCAGCTTTGACAATACCATCTGCAGCAAGTTTGCCTAATTTTTCTTTCTCGGCAATTTGTCGAACCACTTCAACCAATTGGTCACCATCACCCCATTTTAATTCCATACCAAAGGTATCTTCTTTTGTAAGCAGGCCTTTTTCATAGCATTCAGTGGCAAAGGCAACAAAAGCTCCCGTAGAAATACAATCAAGTCCATAAAGATTACAGATTTCGTTAGCTTTTGCAACAGCATGTATATCCTCTACAAGATTACAGGAACCAAGCATGCCAAGTGCTTCATATTCCGGTCCACTACCGGTAACTGCAAATTTTGCAGGTTCTTTAGTATCAATATGACGATGGCAATGAATCGGGCAATTCTGACAGGCTATCTTAGCACATTCAGCTAAATCTACATTAAGTGCTTCGGAATAATAAGGATAGCTCAATTTTTCAGCTCCTTTTACCCAGACACCTCCTGCATCACCTTTCCAATATTTGATGGGAAGATCACCTAGTTCTTCTGTCGGGGTTGTTTCTGCAGTGGTGCCTCCCTTTAAGAAGCCTTCCGGTGCTGTTTCCCTAATCCGCTTGTTCAGTTCTTTGGCTAAATCAACTACTTTCTGGGAATCAGCAACTTCCGGTTTCTGGGTTCCTTTTACTGCGATTGCTTTAAGATTCTTAGATCCCATAACTGCACCAAGTCCGCCTCGACCGGCATAACTATGTTTATCGACAACGATACAGGAAAAGGCAATAAGCTTTTCACCGGCAGGACCAATGCTGGCAACACTTGCTTTCGGTTCATCCAGGTCTTCTCTAACAAGGTCGGCAGTTTCTTCGGAATTTTTACCCCAGATTGAACTTGCTTCTTTAATTTCTACCTGGCCGTCATTAATCCACAAATAAACTGGTTTTTCAGATTTTCCCTGAACAACCAGGGCATCATAACCAGATTTCTTAAGCGTCTGTGCCATAGTTCCACCGGCCATAGAATATAGAATTGCATTAGTTAGGGGAGATTTGGCAACGGCTACAAATTTTCCGCTACCCGGTACAGCACTTGCCTGAAAAGGACCTACGCCAAAAATTAACCTATTTTCGGGATCCAGTGCACCGACTTCTGGTCCAACTTCTTTTAGTAAAATATCGGCAGCAAATCCTACACCACCTAAATATTTACGGCAATACTCTTCTGAAATTGCTTCTTCATTTATTTTCTGATTTGTTAAATCAACTCTTAATATTTTTCCCCAATATCCATTTGGCATTTTAATTCCTCCTTATTATATTATTATATATCTGGATTATTTACGAGAACTGCAAAAATAAAAATACAATAGGCACTCCTCCTTTCGCTATTTATTTTATTTTCGCATCTCCTTTCCAAATACGGGAGGAATAATTGTTTCCTCTTATTCCCTATCGGTCAAAAAACCTTAGAATAATGCTGTAGGTTTTATGACTCGGAGATTTTTTTAGTCATTCCTGGAATTTTTTTACTTTATATCATTATACCAAATTGTTAAATTAATTACTCAACCGCAGCATGATACATGGCAATAATGTTTTCTGGTGGTACTTCAGGTTGTAAATTATGAACGGCAGACAAAACATAACCACCTTTTTTACCAAGAATATGTTTTATTTTGTTAACCTCTTCTTTAATCTCAAAAGGGTTTCCAAAAGGCAATAATCGTTGCGTATCAACTCCGCCCCAGAAAGTTATTTTTTTTCCATACCTCTTCTTTAATACTTCAGGTGCCATATTCCCCGCAGAAACCTGGATGGGATTTAGAATCTGAACACCAATTTCTACTAAATCATCAATAATTGGCTCAATTGAACCACAGCTATGATAAAATATCTTTGCTCCTGTTCTTTCCCGAATAAAATGATTTACTTTTGCTTGAATTGGCTTAATATATCGACGATACATCTCGGGAGACATTAATAAGCCATATTGACTACCGTAATCTCCTCCCTGGACAATAACATCAAGATATTCTCCGCACTCCTTAAGTACATTATCTAAAAACTTCATGTGTATAGTAGCCACTTTTTCCATTAAGGCTATGCTTATATCCGGATGAAGTGCTAAATCTAGATAAAAGTTTTCAAAACCTCTTATTTTCCAGCTTCGCTCATACCATGTTTCCCAGGCAAAATCTCCTACCAGTGCAAATAAACTATTCCGGGAAATTTTTTCTGCCTTTTCTTTTAGTCCACTCAAATACCCTAAATCATAAGGATCTGGCCATTTGATTCGCTCTAAATCATTAATAACAACAGTTTCTTTTTCTAAGGGGCCACGGACAGCATCAAAATAAATTCCACCATCCTTTGGCTTTCTATATTTGACTCCCCATTCATCAACTGCTTCTTCACTATTTCCATTGTCTTCAACTTGAAAGGACCAGCTGTTTGGTTTACCCGGAAACAAATGTCTGAAATCAACATTTAAATAATTTAATATTTCTTCATCAGGGAGAACGGTTTGTCTAATCCAATCATTAATAACTATTTTTTTTGGCTTGCAACCAAGGTAACGTGATAATTTTTGATAAGCTTGCTTATGAATAGTTGTGACCCAACCGCCAAGATCAACAGGAACTCGATCTGTTTCTTGATGATCCAAAGTCATTAAAACTCTTTCTTTCGAATTCATAGAATCTCCAGATCATTCTCCCTTTAATAAAGTAATCGAGAAAAAATAAATTCCTAGAATATCAAAATACTAAGTATTAGGCTTTTCCTACTGAATCGAACACTTCCATACGTTTTTTAGCAATTTTTTTCATGCCTTCCTTGATGCTGAAACAGCAATCCAGAACCCACTTATATTCACCTTTATCTAAAAGTTCTTTTGTATCACAGATTGCCTGTTGGCTCATTTCAGTAAAAATATTTATTTTACAAATTCCTTCTCTAACTGTCTTTCTAAAATCATCATCAGAAATACCAGAACCACCATGCAAAACAAGAGGAACTTTACTTACTTCTTCCAATTTTTTCAATAATTCATGATCGATTACCGGGGCTTTCTTATATAGTCCATGAGCATTACCAATAGAAACAGCCAGAGCATCCACATCAGTTTGTTCAATAAATTTCTTGACCTCTTCAGGGACAGTTTTAAATGAATCATCATTATCCTGTCCGTAGGTGCTTCCTTCTCCTACATGACCAAGTTCAGCTTCAACTGTAATACCCAAAGGTCTACAAACCTCAACAACTTTTTTACTGACTGCTACATTATCTTCAAATGGTTTCATAGAAGCATCAATCATTACTGATGAAAATCCGTTTCTAATAGCTTTTAAAACATATTCAAAAGATTGTCCGTGGTCAAGATGAAAAGCTATCGGAACTCTTGCTTCCTGGGCAATTTGACGTGCTATAATACTAACACGTTCAATGCTAATCTTGTCTCCCATAATTTCTGCAAATGCTAGAATAGCAGGTGATTTCTGCTCCTCAGCTGCTTCAACAACTGCTTCCATGCTTTCAATATCAAAGATATTAAAAGCACCAATTCCATATTTTCTGTCTCGTGCATCCTGCAACATTTCTTTCATACTTACTAAAGACATAACTATAAATCCTTCCTTTGTTTTTAAAAATATTATTTATGCTATCATTTTAACACAATTTAACCTTTATCACAATGAATGACAAAAGTTATTTAAACAATCCACGGAGCAATTCAGCATTTTGTTTAACCCACTGATGCATGATTATCACATCACTGGGAAGATGAAAATCTTTGACACCCATCTCAATATATTTTTCCATATCTTCTTTGCGATAGTTGATTGGGCCTATTTCAACTCTGGGTCTTTTCCCCTTTGCAATTGCTGTCTTTATAGTTTTTAATTCAGCCTCTTTGACTTCTGGATGATCCCATTGGCCAACTCTACCTATACTTAAAGAATAATCACAAGGGCCAAATTGAACCATCTCTATGTCATCTAATGATAGTATTTCTTCTAAATTATCGATACATCCTTTTTTTTCTACCATAATAGCAATTACTGAATCTTTCATTGCCTGAACATAATCCTGACTTCCGCATTCTAATACGTAGCCAACATTTCTTCTCATATGACAGCCATTTATACCATCAACTCCTGGTATTTCAGGTCTTACTATTTTAATACATTTCTTAGCATCCTCTAAGCTTCTAATATCGGTAAAAAGTATATTCTGGATGCCTGAACCAAGTGCTCTCTGAGCTAAAAAGCCATTTGGCTCCTGATCAACCTTAAACATGGTGGAAATGTTGTGGAGTTCTGAAGCACGACCAATATTTTCCAGATCATGTAAATCCCATGGTGTATATTCTCCAATAAATTCAATATAATCAATTGCATTGGTATTAGCAATAACTTCAATCATTCCCGGCCAGGGGGTTAAAACTCTTGCACCAATACTGGGTTGCTTCTTATCAATTAGTTCTCTAAGTTTATTTCTACGCATATTTATCTCTCCTTTTTTGTATAGATGTTAATAAATTATAATCTTTATTATATGTAGATTTCTTGTTTAACTGAAATACATTTAAAAAAACATAGCAACTCATTACTTAAAACCAGTAACATTCTTTATATATAGATTATTCTACGGCATTAATAAATTCGGCAGCCACATTACCAGACCAGGCCATAGGGTTACCAGTACCAGAACCGAGAGATTGGCCAGCAGGTAGGGTACGGCAGCCCCAAAAACCTTCTCCACACTGCATCTGGAGAGATTTGCACAGATATACAGGCAATTACCTACCGGTGGTGTTACCAGAGCGATGGCCTGGTTTACCACTACGATAATGCCGAAATGAACGGGATCGATACCCAAATTAATGATTACAGGTAAGAAGATCGGAGTTAAAATTAGTATGTTCGGGGCGATATCAGAGAAGGTTCCCACAACCAAGAGAATAATATTGATAATCAATAAGACCACCAGGGGATTTTCCGATATTGCCAGAAGGGCTACAGACATCCTCTGGGGAAGCTGTCCGTATGCCAGCATCCAGCCCAAGAAGGTAGCTGAGACGACAATCAGCATCACTACTGCTGTTGATCGAACTGTCTCTTTGATGGCAGGATAGATATGTTCTATTTTTAATTCCTTAAATATGAAAAAGCCTAAGATAGAGGCATAGACTACCGCCAGGGCCGAGGCCTCGGTGGCAGTGACCACTCCCCCGACAATGCCTCCAATAATAATTAAAGGCATGGTTAAGGCCAGGATTCCGTCCTTGAAGCCTACCAGTAATTCCTTGAAGGAAGGCATTTTCTCTCTTTCTCTTCCATAACCGTATTTTGCCGACATGTAAGCAGTAACCAACATCATCAACAGACCTACCAAGACTCCCGGTATTGCTCCTGCCAGGAACAAACGGCCAATGGACGTTTCTGAGGCCATGGCATATAAAATCATCGGGATACTGGGAGGTATGATTATTCCAATGGTTGATGAGGCAGCGGTAACTGCAGCACTTACATTCCTGGGATATTTCTTTCTAATCATCTCCGGGATCAGGATACTGCCGATAGAGGCGGTATCAGCTACTGAGGAACCGGAGATGCCACCAAAGACCATGCTGGCAAAGATGTTGACATGTCCCAAGGCCCCGTGGAAGTTACCCAGTAAAATTGTAGCAAAATCCAGTATTCTCTTGGTGATCCCCCCTTCGCGCATTAAAACTCCGGCAAAGACGAAAAAAGGAATGGCCGTAAGCAAGAAGGAGTCTGCCCCGGAGATCATGCGTAAAGTAGCCATGGAGGAGGGCAGATCCTGGATAAAAACCCCAAAGGTGGTGCTGATTAATATTGAAAAGCCGATGGGGCAACCGATAATTAATAATAATGCCATCAAACCTAATACAATTGTCAATATTAAACCTGCACTCATCTTATATTCACCTCATCGATAATCTCATCTCTAACAGGCATACTCTTGTATTGGCTGATAAAGCGCCGGGCTAGTTCAATTAATAATAAAAAGATACAGATAATGACTGAAAGATAGAGATAACCCATCGGAAGTTTAAGACCCGGGGAAAGGGTTTTGCCTAAGCGACCCTGCATCATAGTAATGGTATAATAGCCGATATAGATGATGGTTAAAGTTATCAAGAGATCACAGAAAACCTGCAATCCCTGTTTAATCTTCTTAAAGAATTTTGACCTAAAATATTCGATGGCTGCATGGATGTTTTCTCTAAAAGCAATAGGTATTCCTAGAAATACTATGTAGATAAACAGATATCTTGCCAGCTCATCTGTCCAGCGATAGGAAAAACCAAATACATAACGAAGTATGACAGAGCCGAATACATCAACAAACATCAGCAAAAAGAGCGCACCGGCAAGCAGGTCGTTAATCTGACTTAATAATTTATCGAACTTATTCATATCTAACTTCTCCACTTATTGATAATAATTTAAAAGACAGGGGATTTTGATTGTTACATATAATAAATCAAATAGCGATATCAGCTGTTTTGCATCAACTCAATAAGTTCTTGAATAGAAGCATCCTGCTCTATAAAGTGATCATAGACAGGTTGAACCATATCAACGAAGGCTTGTCTCTCTTCTTCTGTGGGTTCATAGATTTCCATTCCTTGCGCGATACATTCCTGTTTATACTCTTCATTGGTTGATTCGGTGATATAATTCGTATACATGGTTGCTACTCTTGCAGCTTCAGCAACTATTTTCTGATGTTCATCAGAAAGACCTTCCCACCAGTCAAGACCTACACAGAATGGTCCTGGCATATAGATATAATTCACTTCTGTACAATATTTCTGTACTTCATAAAATTTTTCGGATACGATGTTAACATAGGGGTTTTCCTGTCCATCTACTACGCCGGTCTTAAGGGCCATATAAAGTTCATTATAGGCAATAGAGGTTGCGCTGGCACCAAAAGCATCCATGGTCTGAAGAATATTTTCCAGTGGAGGTGTTCTCATCTTGAGTCCTTCAAAGTCAGCTGGAGATTTTATGGGTTTAACGTCATTGGTTATCTGTCTGAAACCAGAATGAGACCATCCTAATAATTTTAAACCATTATCCTCAGTAAAGGATGCAATGTAATCTCCGATAGGACCACTTAATACCCTGTTTACATGTTCATAGTCTTTGAATACAAAAGGAAGTGCTGGTGTATAAAGTTGTTTACCCATAGATTCAAAACGGCCAAACATGACACCCTGTAATGTACCCAGCTTAGCCATTTCTGCCATTTCAGCTTCACTTCCTAACTGTGAAGCAGGGAAAATTTCTACTGTAAAATCATCAGTTTTTAATTCAATCAGGGATTTAAACATTTCAAACCCTAAATGCACGGGATGGGTAGTACTGTGGCCATGACCTACTTTAATAACCTCGGCTGCCATTACCGGCTGTAGTAAGGCTAAGGCTAAAACTAAAGTCACGATAATAACAAAACTTATTTTCTTCATAATCTTATTTATTACCTCCTTGTAATAATTGCTTTTCTTAATATCCCCTGTCCTTATTTACTTAGTATAATTTATTTACATATACTATTTTATTTAAATATAATAAACTTCAATCAATTTTTGCTTAGCGTTTGATTTTGGCTATTTCTGACTGAGCTGCCATAGCCAAAAGCATCATATCACCGGCCATACCTACCCAATCATATCCCATTTTAAAGAATTTATTGGTATCTTCTCCATCAAAAGTAATAACGCCCATAGATAGTCCTTTTTCTTTACCCATCTTTAGCGTATTCTCAACTATCTCTACTACTCTAGGATCATCGAACTGACCGGTTATGCCCATACTATGAGTTAGATCAAAACGGCCTACAAAAATACTGTCAATCCCCTCAACTTCTAGGATTTCCGGTAAATTCTTGTATGACTCTTCTGTCTCCATCTGTAGAATGCACATTACATTATCATTTTCTGTTTTGTAAAAATTTAGCATATTTTCTAATCCATTAGCACCATAAGTAACTGCCCGAGGATTACAAACTCCTCTTTTGCCAATAGGAGCATACTTAATAGCATTTACTGCTTCCTGTGCTTGTTCTTTATTATTAATCATGGGTACCATGACACCACGGGCACCGGCACTGACACAACGGTCTATTAAGTCAATATTTTCTTGTACTCGTACGAAAGGTGTCACACCGGCAGCTTCCGCAGCTGTAATCATCTGTTCGATAGTTTCGGGATTGGTCATAAAATGTTCAGTATCTATTAAAGTGTAATCCATTCCACTGGCTGCTAATGTCTCAATCACTGCTCGGGAATTGGAAACACAAAAAGTTCCGACAACTTTTTTACCCTCTTCCATCATTTCTTTTACTTTGTTTTTTCTAGCTTCTTCTCTCATTTAAGATTCAATCTCCTTTTTTTTATTTTTTGTTTTTTTTTACTTCCTGCTACAATCAGTACAGGGATTTCTTACACCAACTAAATCAAAGGTCCCTCGAAATAAATATTCATTGGCTCAAAATAGTCTATCTTCTTTTCAGCCTTGGCTAAAATATCTTCTGATAAAATACGGGTTAACATTTTTAATGTT
>Ga0272441_10010441_pt1 | contig 14046 bp, 25 predicted proteins | sample SSMProp6N_FD_193582 | JGI IMG/M metagenome (GOLD analysis project Ga0272441, IMG submission 193582) | Marine sediment archaeal communities from Little Sippewissett salt marsh, Falmouth, MA, United States - SSM-Prop-6N | ecosystem: Environmental > Aquatic > Marine > Wetlands > Sediment ... | reverse complement strand
GATGAAACCTATAGAAAAGAATATCTCAATAGAAGAATGACAGACGCACAGATATTAAGTGCGTCAAAACTTTTTCATAAATACAATATCAATATCCGGACACAGAATATATTGGGATTGCCTATGCAGGATTTAAGCGGAGATATAAAAACTCTTGAACTTAATTCAAAATGCAAACCAACCATGTCCTGGGCAGCATTATTTCAACCATTCCCGAATACAAAGTTGGCACAGACTGCAGTAAAAGCAGGTGAATGGAATGGAAATATAGACAACATCGATCCAGGTTATTTCAACAAGTCTACATTAAAATTAAAAGATAAAAAGAAAAGAGAAAGATTACAAAAATTATTCTGTCTGGCTACTGAATATCCTTTCATTAGAAAGTATGTCCAACTACTTATAAAACTTCCTCTTGGTTTTATTTATGAAAAATTACATTCAAAATTCAAAAATAAAAAATATAATGAATTCTATAAAGCATAGGAAATTATAATGGAATTTTGGACCGCTTTACAATGGCCTTTAGCTCAAGCAGCATACATTAAAGACAGTAAGATTGCTTTAACTATCCCGGCAACATCAGCTAAAACACCTGCACGTCATGTTGCTGCAGTAGGGGAATTCAATGGTAATCTTGTTATTCAAAGAAGATCATGTATGGAGCTATGGACTCCGGATGGACAGAAACATCTAAAGCATCTTTATCATCCTTGGTTTTATTCCGTCCATTCTGTTCTCCAGTACGGAGAAGCAATGATGGTTCTCTCAACAGGCATAGACCTTATCTTTGTAATTGATTGGGATGGAAATGTTAGCTGGCAATGGTGGGCGTGGAAACATAATCTAAGCGGAAACCCTACATTTATTCATGAACCGAATTGGCCAATTCAGCAGACAAACAGCAATACACTAAAAGCTGAAAATGCATTACATATGAATTCCCTTTTTATAAAAGGTAATAAAATATATACTTCATCTCTTTCCAGAAAAAGAATTATCGAAATCGATATTGCCACCGGCACTCCAAAAATGTTGATGCCGACATTAACTGCTCCACATTATCCTATTCCAATTGACAATACGTTCTTATACGGAGAAATGAACGGTATTACATTGGGAAAGAAAAAAGTAGTAGACCAGGAAAGAATGTGGGTTAAATATATTAAAGCTATTGACGATGGTTATTTATTTTCTTATCAGACCGGTATTATAAAAATAAATAAAAACTTTGAAAGAGTGTGGGAAGTTGAACTGCCTGCGCCCTTTGGAATAGGGCTTTATAAAGAATGATTATCGTATCAAATTTCAGTGCTGAATACGGAATCTCTTTTTGGGATGACGAATTAAACTTCATCAATAAATTTGCTCTTGGTGCTAATTTCACAGGAATGTGCAAACAAAGCAATAATGTTATTTGGATGGCCGATCATCAAAATAATGATCTATGCAGGGTTATTTTAAATCCTGAAGTTAAGATAGAAAAAAAATTAACTCTTCCGAACCCTGGAACTCATGGCATACACATCCATAATAATAATCTTTATGTCTGTGACACCCTTTACGACAGAATTCTTGTTTACAATATAAATTCTCTTCAATTAGTTTCTCAGTGGAAAATGAGTTTTGAAAATAATGACCTGCACCATGTAAACAGTGTTTTCGTTGACGATAATAACTGTATCACTTCTGCCTTTGGCCTTGAAAAATTACAAAAAGGCCAAAGATGGAAAACTAAAATAGGACAAGGGGTAATTATTAATCTTAAAAAATGGTTTGATGGAAATGGATTACCTTTTGTAATGTATAGCAATATTTCAATTCCGCACACTGCAAAAATAATTGATAACCAATTAATGTTTCTTGAATCAGCAACAGGAAATTTTGTTGTCGGTGGAGAATCAAAATTCAGTTCAAAAAGTTTTTTAAGAGGGTTTGATAAATCACCTGACCATTATTTTGTAGGCGCAAGCACCGTAAGACCTCATGGAATTATTAATCTAAACGGTGATTCAATATTATACAAATTAAATTATGATCATAAATTAATTAAATCTGTTGAAGTGCCAAAAGAATTAGGAGAAATTTTTGACATTATATGGATAAGGGGTTAAAATGGAAAAATTAATTGACAACATAATGCCTGAACTACAGAAATATATTCACGAAGAAGACCTGGACCTTCCTCAATTTTACAGCTATGATTATTATGAATGGTATTATACTTACGGAAAATTATTTAAACCAAAAACATTATTGGAAATTGGAGTAAGAAGAGGATATTCAGCAATATCATTAGGCTTGGGATCACAGCAAATAGAAGAATATTTTTTAATCGATAACGCAGAAGACGGTGTTCCTCTTGCTGAAGGAGGAGCAAATATTCAGACTGCTTTTCCGAAAGCAAAAATTAATATGCTTCAACAAAATTCTCAGGACATAAAAAACATTTCTGAGTTTGTTCCTACTTTTGTTGATATGGTTCATATTGACGGAAGGCATGATTTCAAAGGAGCAACAAATGATTTAAAATTAACTTATTCAATCTGCAGTAATATTATCGTTCTTGACGATGTTGGGCATCATAAGAATGAGCAAGGAATTGAAAAATATATACACGGAATAGAAGAAGCCATTCTTTATTTTCTTGCAGCCCATAAAGAATTCGTTATCAATTCTCATATTTGTAACTGGACAGGTAATATTATTTTGCAAAGAAGGAAACCTTTATGATCACATTCATGGTTAATTCAGGAATTGGAGATCTTTCCTGGTTGTATTCGAAACTTGATGAATTTACAGAGACAAACGAAGTTCGATTCCTGGTTGCAATGGATAAAAGAGAAAGAGCAAGGCCATTTATTGAAATGCATCCGCGAATTAAATCTGAAGGCTATGGAAATTTTGGTGATCATATTCCAATGAAACATACAATAGATGGAAACACTGATTTAAAGACACTTGAACAGAAAGCATACCCCTTATCAATAAACAAATGGCTGATAGATGGAAAAAAGCTTAAAGACTGGCTTCCAAATGAACCTACAAATTATAAATATAATTTAGATTTTACAATAAGTGATAAAGAAAATGCAAAAAAATTAATGTCGAAAAATATTAACATAGGACTATATGGATCATCTTATTCAACTCTCAGACAATGGAATTTCTGGAAAGAAGACCTATGGATGGATCTTGTCCATACAATATCTAAAATATATCCTGAAGTAACGTTCTATGTTATAGGTGCAAGCTTTGATATTGATCTTGGTGACAATTTATATAAAACACTTCTGGCAAAAAATATTAAGGCAGTAAAAGTTATTGGAGAAACTTTAGGATTAGCTCTGTCTGTCATTAAAAACTTGGATTATTTTTTCTCATTTCCTTCCGGTCTTGGTATTGTAGCAAATGTATTAAATACACCTACAATGATGTTTCTGCCGCCTCATCTGGAACAAATGAAATATAATTTTACTCCCGATGAAGATAATGAAAATGGATTTTTTATAAACACAAAATTTATTTCACCTACTGAAGCATTTGAATTGTTTTTTGAAAATGGAAAACAACACATGGAAAAAAGAATTTCAAATAAAATATTATAAATATTTTTTAATCTTTTCAACAATATCAACTTCTTTATCCATTAAAGTAAATGCATGTCCATTTAACCCTGTTGGTTTTACTGACTTTATAAAATTCAAAACAGCCAATGGATGCTTCATTCCATCTGCAATAACATATGGGCAGCTCTCTACTCCTATAAATAATTTAGACATTTTAATCACTTCCGCAGCAATATATAAATTATCAGGAACCAAAACTTCACAATTATAGTCTTTATAATGATTAACTTCATCTGGTCCCGTAATAGCAATAACCGGTTTTCCTAACATATCAAAAATTTTATTAAATTTATTTATTAATTCTTTTGGAATTTTATTCATATGTCTTAAATGACTCATTGCTGAATGACCATATCCATTGAATGAAATATAATTTTTTCTTTTCATCCTTCTTAATTTAATATAGATATTATTATAGCTAATCTTTAAATCAATGCCATATCTTTTTTTCATGATCGCATAATATGCTTCAATTAAATGTGGAAACTTATGTGGATGACCTATAAATCTGGAATCTAATCCAAGATGAAAAATATGATCATAGTGCTTTAACTCTTTAAGATTAGCATATCTTATTCTGCCTTCATTACTAAATCCATCAACAGATTCATCAATTAAAATTTGTCTAAATAATTTTTGTTTTTTTAAAAGAAAAATTGCCGGTTTACAATATTCTGGTATTTCATAATCAAATACACAAGAAAAATTTTTACGAATAGAACGCACAATCGGAAGAGTATAAAGTAGATCTCCCAAACGACCAGGATGAGTTAAAAGAATTTTCTTAAACATTTATTAAGCTGTTTGGTGCCATTTAAAATTTTTTCTATTTTCTTTATTAACCCACATTTTATGATCTTTTAAGCTTTCATACTGAATTTCAAAAAATGGATTAACTAATTCATATTTTTGTTTTTCATTCCAAACTTCATATTTAATCTGACTAATTGGCTTTTTATCGTCATAAAACCCTGGAAAATATTTTTTATATTTTATTCTTAAAGAATTATCATCCCAACCAATTCTTTTTTCTGACTTAATAATATCCTGTATGTCTCTTATCATATATACAACAACAATTTCTTTATTGCGAAGAAGACTTAATTGAGCAGACATATCAGGAGCTTGAATAACACAAGTTGTATGTGATTTAATAACCTTTAGAAACATTTCAAAATTCGTTGCACCGAACTTTCTTTCATCAATAAAATCCAAATATAAATCAGAAGCAATCATTTGAGAAGCAATACGTGTTCCAGACCGTTGAGGACCGGTTACAATTATTTTCCTTGATAAGTCAGATTGTCTTATCAATTCAATGAATTGTTTATACATAACCATATTAAAATCTTATTTACCTGGAAACGCACAAAGTATTTTCATTCTTCTTCTGCCTGAACACAAATTTCTTTACACATTTCATTAAATTTATTTTGTAAATAATTAACTGAGCTATATCGTTGTCCACATGTAGCGCAGAATTCAACATTTTTTTCTGGCGTTATTTCATCTCCTACTTTATAATATAAAGGAAGTTGATATTCGCAACGAGTCTTTAAAATGCAACCTATTTTTTGATCTGGCAGCAATACTGCATAAACGCATTCATCAAGCATAATACCTGCTCTACATTTTATTCTGATATTCATTTTACCTCCTTAAAAAAATTATTTATTCCAATCGTTCATTTGGCTGTCGGTCACGATTTAAATACTTTTTAAAATTCATAGAAATATCTACCTTTAATACTTTTCGATCAGATATTTTATAAATAAATCCTGTTCTTCCATCCTTTCTTCTGGGAGTGCCTTTTATATTTTTAATTTTAAGTGTACCAATTCCTTCAAGATGAAGAACACCATACTGAACCAAAAATTTCCTCAATGCATAATACATTGATTCAACCAATTCAGTTGAAACATCCATATCCGGAATGCCTGGATGATAATCTAATAAAACTTCAGCAAGTTTTCTTTTTTGATCTTTCATGATTCCTCTATTATCTCTAAGATAGTTTTTGCCCTGTTCAAATAAGTATGATCTGATAAAATTTGATTTGGCGCATAATAAATTAATCTTTTATATTTTTCCCATTGATCTAATTTCTTTTTCAAATCCAACAACAAATCTTTTTCATTTAATTCAATATCTGTTATTACATCTTCAATAATTTCCGGAAGTAATGTTTTAAGAATTTTAAAGCATTCTGTTCTATTTGAATTAACAAGAGGAATAGCACCGCATCCCAATGCATCAAAGAACCTTGGATTAGGAGAAACAGCTTCTTTGACTATTGGAATACACATTTTTCCAGGAACATTAAAATCAGATGGACCGGTAATTAAAGGATCCCTGTGTGGATCCAGCACAAATTTACTTTGAGAATATAATTCATATTCTTTATAACGTGGCATTAATCCTGGAGAAGCAGTGAATCCGGTTAAGTCCATTGGGATATTATGCATCATGGCATAGCCAATGGATCCACCAATGAATTTTTTACAATCAAGTTTCATTATTTTATTTTTTAATTCAACCCTGTCTTCATAATAACTGCAGAATAAAGTCAGATCAAATTCTTTTTCTCTCTGTTTGTAGTTTTGATAATTGTTAAAAGCAACAGGCAGATATTTAAATCCCATTGTTTGGTATCGATCAGCACATATTTTTTCGTTTGTAAATTTTAAATCAAATAAATCAGACATCTGCAGCATCGTAGAAAAAGAATAAGGATCCTCTGTATTGATGGAATAAAACTTTGTTCCCTTCTGCTGTTTTATTCCCTTTAAATAAAAATATGTATCCGAATAAATAAATGTAGGCTGAATCATAAATACTGCATCAAAAAAATTCATGGATAAATAAGATTTAATAATCATATTGATCATGTCATTATGCATTTTGGGATATGATTTGAAATTAATAAACACAAAATCAAGACCAAGAGATTCAAAAGCCTGATTATATGCATTGCCAATTGAACTGATTCCAATGTGTCCACCATTATTAATTAAACAGATTTTCATTTTAAAGCAATCTCCCTGGAAATATTATCCATTCCTTGACTTTGATTTTTAATTACTTCTTTAATTATATCCTTAAGATCTTCTTTTATGTTCTCATTCTTTTTCAGATAATTTAAATAATCAAGATCGAAAATAAATATGTCGGATACACGCATGTCTTTATATTTGCCGGTCAATAGAATAGCATCATTGCATTCAACAATATTTTCACCAGCTAATTTATAAAAAACAGGAACCTTTTTAAACTGATCAGATTGTTCCTGTTTTTTATTTTTATATCTTTGTAAAAATTCTTGAGTGTCCATTTATTTAATCATTTCATCCAAGGCATCGTCAATTATTTCATAAATAAAAACATATATAACACCAAGCATAAAAAACCAAAGGCCAGAAGGTCCAGGCAAGTCATACCAATTAGAAATAGTTTTTGCAACTAAACCTATCAACGCAAAAATTACCACTATCAAGAAAAATTTAATCATATGCTACAATACCACAAAAGAATAAAATAATAATTCCAAATATTGCTACTGAAACCAAAAATATTTCTTCAAAACTTATTTTTCCCATTGGTATTCATTTAAATAAAATATATTAACATCAACGTATGCTAAACGGCTGATAGTTGCCGAAGTTTTTTTATTATATTTTGCACTAACTTCATATCTTCCGCATAATCGTCTGCGAGTCCATTACCAGCAAAAGATTCAAGTTTGATAACACATTCGGCAATTTCAGCCTTTAGCTTGTTGGTGGCCTGTGACTGCGGTTCCGAAATTTGAGAGCGAGTTATTTCAAATAATTTATCTAACTCCACAAAACATCTTGTTGTTGTAAATACCGTATTGATCAGATTATCAAGCATTTCTGAAATAATTCGTGTTCGTTCCATTCTCCAATCTTCATAATTCATATAAGCGACCCTCCTATGTTAAAGCAGTTATGGATACCAAAGTTTCATGCATGATGCTGTTGCGCTAAGACCGCAGTTGTAATTTTACCATGAAAATCCGATCCACGGAATATTGCACCATCTATTTTAATACGCTCATCTATTTCAGCCAACAAAGCAATTGCATCATGCATGTGTTCAGTGCTGGATGGCGGTTCCTTTTTCTGTGAAGCACGGAAACGTTTTAATTCTTCTTGTAACCAAAGGACAAAATCTCTTTCTGTCAATGCAGGTGTATCTACTACCCATCTTTCATAAAGATCATTATCCATATAACCTTGTCTTGCTAATTTCATAGACATAGTGCTGAACTCCTTTTAGTTAAACCGGCTGGCATAATGACGCTGTTATTTGTTGTCGGGCTGTTCCTCTGTCTGTGATGGCGCTTCTTCTTTGCCTGTAACAAGCACCAAATTATCCAAAACATTTTCCAGATAATTTGCCAATATATAATCAGCGACACCAACATCAGAATCTTTGCCGTACCTGTTAATTAAATCTCTCAACTCCACGTTAAAAGTACCCACGAGACCCTCCTTTTTTTATGCCCACTACCATAGTAATGCACGGTTTTGTATAACGCTCTACGAATTTTGAAGTTTGCTTTTACAATCACAAAAACCAGACTGAAACCCTTTTCGTCCTGCCAGCATTACAAACTGAGTATCTTTCCAATAGCGAATTCCTTTATGCGACCAAGGCGGCTGACACTTTATGGATACATGTCATTCGCTCCCATGCATTCCACACAATACTGGAGGCTACCGCCACTGGTCTATTAATCTATCCTCTTTAACATCATTTTCATTACTCGTTGAATTTTCCTTCGCCTACATGCTTTATAAGTATGTAACTCTGGATCATCACCCAAATGAACAGCGTACCATATCTTCAGATATTCTTCGCATAAATCAGCAAACAGTTGGGTTTTAAATTTCTTTTGCATTAACTATAAGTACGGCCAGACCTATCTAATATTTTTTAATCTACAGTCTTCTGGAACATAAAATATTTATTTGAAAGAAATTTCAGATTAATATTTTTATTTTCATTACAAACATTATTCAATTCTTTTGACATTAAAATAGGAAAGCACATGATATAAATATTCACATCCCTTTCTGTTAGTTCGTCAACGATAGGAATCAAGTAATCATCTCCTGAAATGAAGACAAAGTTTTTCACGTATGCCATTGAATCAAGATATTTAATCGTATCGATTCCCATAGCCGTACCGATCAATTGTGTTTTGGACGCATAGACACATTCAAAAATGATATTATCTATTTTTAATTTGGATAAGAATTCAAATAAACGTGTTTTATCTCTTTTCAACCCGACATGATAAAAATTTATGATATTATCAGGGAAATATTCATCAAGCATACCTACAATGTTTCTGTGACTTGGAAGCATTTTATCATTTTCACGTTTACAACTTGTAAAAATATATTCATTGTCACACAGAACTACTGTCTTATCATTGCTAATCATTAATCTGCCCTTTGCCTCATTAAATTAATTATGTTTGCTAATCTATTTTTATAAATAAATGTTGATCTACAATTACATTCTCTTGCTGCTTCTGCATCTGGAACCGAATTTGAAAAACTTTCCAATATCATTTTATCTTCTTCATTTAGCTCTTTCGCCAATTGATTTAATAAGATTTTATTTTCCATCTTTTCATAATCATCATTCTCATAATATTCAGAAATAGGAATTTCATTTATTTTTTTCTTTGATAAATAATTTTTTTTAATATAATAATTTAAATGTCCTTTACAATAAAAGTAAGCATACGTAGTCAAAGAACCCTTTTTATCATTATAAGATTGAATGGCTTTATATAATCCTTCCAGAACCACATTATATATTTCAAGCCTATCCACGTCCAAATCAAAATTTAAGTAAAAAAATCTATCCGTAATATTATTTACAATATTTCTATTATTCTTGAGAAGATAATCAATATGTTTCTTCGACATTTTGTCTGCAGAAACATTCCACCTACCCCTGATTTGTTCCATTGATAATATTATTTATCCTAATATGATTAATTACACCGATTCCATTAAAAAAATATTTAGTTCCAACACGTTTCCATCTGAGCCATGATTTTGTATCTATATCAAATCCACAATCATAGCGAAAAATATATTTATAAAAAATTCTTCTAAAAAATTTTTTCATTTTTTATATTTAATAAAATAATCTTTAATCATTCTATAAATTATATACAGATAAGACCACTCTCCATAAACAAATCTCGCCCCATAATGAGCGAATCCACAGCTTGGACAGCCACCGGGGTATTTGTGCTGATTCCATTTATGAAACACTCTTTCACAAGAAGCACAACACCTAATCCATTCATTTTTATTCAAAGCAAATAATTTCATTTTTTAAAAAAATCTTGGCCTCATCGTTTCTATTAACCATACATTAAACCATTTCTTTTCAAATTCATATTTGTATCGATAATAATTTTTTTTATTACCAAAAATAGGTTTTAAAAAATTATTCCAATACATTTCATTAATCGGATTAAAATATCCCATTATTCATCTATTTCCATCGCTAATTGATTTGTAGATTTTTTCTTTGATTTCTTTTTCTTTGGAACGCACGATATATAAGATTTAAAAACTTCATTTTCATATTCTTTATAATCGTTTTCACCGTCCATATATCTGAAAATATTGTATACAAAATAAGCACATCCAATTGCATCGGCTGCATCGTTATTGACCGACTCTATTTTAAACTTCTTCAAAACATGCATTGGAATTAAATCCTTGCTCACGTTCCCTTTTCCGGACACATACTTTTTTAATTCATGAGGTGTTAATTCAAGATACTGAATCTGTTTTAAAGTAAAAAAGGATTTTAAAACACCTCCGCATTCTCCAAGCTGATGTGCTTGAAATGGTCTATCGTAACTATAGCTCTCCATCATTATTAACGGATTACTATAATCTTTTATTTTTTGAATACATTGTTTACCGATATCTATTAATCTCTGAACATCATATTCCCTGCTTTTAATCAACCCCTGATATTTCAAAGCACCATTTCTGACAACAGCAATACCGGTAGATGTTAATGAACGATCTATTCCAATGAAATTGATTGAACGATAATCTTTTTCCGCAAAAAATTTAATTATCTTTTTCTTATTCTGTAACCGGTATTCTTCATACGTCATTTATTTTTCTCCATGCTTCTTGATTAATTCTTTTAAATATTTTTTATTAACTTTTTTATCAGCCATTTTTATTAATTTAAGTTTATAAACACTATGGCACTTAGGACAAAAAAATGCTTCAGAAAACCATCCATCATCAATTACTTTTAAATCTTTTCCACAATTACAATAAGCATCAATAAATTTTGGAACAGCTATAATCTTAAATTTTTCAAATATCATTTATTTTTTCCTCTTCTTAAAAAAATATCCAAATGCAGTCAGCACACCGGCAATAGAGGTCAACAAAGCGGCCAAGGATCCACCTTTAATCACATCAATAATATCTTTCCATCTATCATAATTTCTTTTAGACTGATCAGTTAATTCAGAAACAATCTTTTCAAGTTCTTCAGATCGTTTACCGGATATTTCGAATGCGTATTTAAATTCAATCACCAGTGAATCAATTATTTTATTAAAATCTTTTTTGGTAATATATTTACCATCATCAATATATCGATAAGAAATTATTTTTTGATCAGGTTGTTTTTTAAATAATTCATCAGGATGAACTAAAACTGGAGCAGGAGCAGGAGCAGGAGATGGTTTTCTCATTTCAACAGGTTTCTGTCCTTTAAAATTAAATATTCCTTGGTCCATTTGTTCAGTTACGTTTTCAACACGTTTTTTTAAATGCTTTATTTTATCAAAGTTCTTTGCGACAGCAGCAGAATCAACAATATTAAAATTCATTGCCATTGCAACAACCGGAATTAAAATAAACATTAAAAATTTCATGACTTCTCCTATATTTTTATAATTGCTTCATAGTCCCATTTAAATTTCTTAAAACATTTTTTACATTTTATTTCTTCATGGACGACTTTTGCTTTATGCCATATTTTTTTAAAGTCTTCAAAATCTTTTGATCCGCATTTACAAGTTAATTGTTTTTCTTTCTTTTTTTCTTTTATAAATACCAGCATCTTTTTCCTCAATTAATTTTTCCCAATAAAATTTTGATCTGTTCGTTACTTCTATTAAATATTTATTGTTTAATTTCATAATATTAATTAAAATTGATTTTCGTTTCATTTTCTACCAAATCCAAATCCCAAACCTGATCAAATAATTTTTCATCGAGAGGATAATGTGAAGTCAATAATATAGTCATATTCTTTTTCATAAATTTTTCTCTAAGGACTTCAATTAATTTATTCGTCCACTCTCCAGACATTCCGTTCGAAAATTCATCCAGAATCTTTATAGAAAATTCTTTCCCTGCTTTCATATTTGCAAGTTTCATAATAGCAGAATTCAAGGAAAAGTCCACACAGCCACCTTGACCAAGGCTCCATTCCCCAGGAAACCGTTTTATCTTTCCTTCCTGGGATACTTCTATATTTACTTTGTCAACGGTTCTGCCATCAGCCAAACTGGTCTTACTTATGATATTAATTTCTCCATCAATGAATTCTTTAAAATAAGTATTTGAAAATTCACTCAGGACAGGAGAAAAATGCTCCATCACCAAAGGACGAAATCCTGCAGGAGAATAAAACTCCGATAAAACATTCAGTGATTCAAGTTTGTATTTTAATTTCCATATTTTAAAAAAGTTTTCGCTATCATTATTTTTAATTTCATTTATTCTTTTTTCTTTTTTATCCAGTTGATCTCTCATTGTTTTTATATTTAATTCATAATTATTTTTTAACTGTTGCAGCTTTTCATTTTGCTTTTGAAGTTCTTCTTTCTTTTTTTGTTCTTCATCATATTTATTTCTTAGCTGAGCTAATTTATATTTTGATTCAGCCAATTTAGAATCAACATTAGGATATATTTTTTCTCTTTCAGCAGTTATATATTTTTCAGTATTATTATTGCTTTTTTCATATTCAAATTTTTCATTTTTTAATTTATTTATATCTGCATTAATTCTTTTATCCAATATAGAAATTGAATCATCGGTAATAAGATTACCACACTGATCGCATATTATTCCTACTCTTCTTGTAGTGTTAAAATATGCTTCTTTTTCTTTAATTCGTTTATCATTATGAAAAATCAATGCGCTATATTTATTTATAATTTCTTGATATCCAGATATTTTTCTTTCAACCTCATCATTATTAACCGCCATCTGCGTAAGCTTTTTATATTCTTCTTTTTCTTTTGTAAAATTCTTACCTATCTCATCCAATCGTTTTTGAGAAAAACGATCAGGACTATTTAACAAATCATATTTTTGCTGTTCAAAATTTGCACTGGCAAATGCAAGCTGTGAGTAGCCAACCTTAATATCTTCTTCAAGCTGATTCAATGTAGCCTTTTCATACATGGCATGATTGTTTATGTCTTCAATTTCTTTCTCTATATCCCTGACCATTTTATTCACTTTTCTATACCGTTCCGGAATATTCGAATCAGATGCACCAACTATTTCATCAAGAATCTTTGCCCTCTCCTGTGATTTCATTCTACTGAAATTCATGTCTTCTTTGCTGTATTGAAAGCACGACATCCTCATTAAATTCCAGGAGCACCCCAATCTTTCTTCAAAACGTTCTTCTGTTTCCTTTGTTTTGCGATGAGAAGTATCCACAGCATCAAGAATCCGGAAAGAATTGCTATAAAATTTATCCTTTCGATATCTTTCCAAAGTTATTTTCTTTCCATCGATTGAAATATTACCAGACACTTTTGTTGATTTACCAAAGCCCCCAATCACATGATCAGATAGAATATCCCTGCTTGTCTCTCCGCTTAACAGCCAGGAAATGGCATCAATGAGAACAGTTTTCCCGACTCCATTTCCACCACGGATCCAAACAATACCCTGATCGTATAGAGGAATAATAACATCTTTCAATGTTATAAAATTCTTTATATGGATATCGTGTATATCAAAACTCATTTTTTGCCGAATAAACTTTTGATCCAGGTTAAAAGAATTTTTCCAAAATTCATTACGATGTGAGTCATTAAATCATCGAGCACCTGATTCTTGTGCTTTTTATATTCACCAACAATATCCAGCTTAACCTGATCAACAAGATTATTAATCCTGTCTTCATATTGTTTAGCTTTAATTTCAATAGACTGAGAAAATAATTTTATATCTTTGAACTTTATATTTGCTTCTTCAATAATATCTCTTATGTCTTTTATTCCCTTGTCAACTTTAACACCAAGCATATTTTCAAATCCGTTTAAATTAGCCATGACAGCTTCTTTATTCGAATTTGT
>Ga0272441_10010440_pt1 | contig 14047 bp, 9 predicted proteins | sample SSMProp6N_FD_193582 | JGI IMG/M metagenome (GOLD analysis project Ga0272441, IMG submission 193582) | Marine sediment archaeal communities from Little Sippewissett salt marsh, Falmouth, MA, United States - SSM-Prop-6N | ecosystem: Environmental > Aquatic > Marine > Wetlands > Sediment ... | reverse complement strand
CCCGCCCGGCTGATGTGGATGGCCTCAAACACGTTGTGGGTGCAACCGAAGTTATTCCACATATCGCCGGCCACATGCCCGTATGAGCCGATGTTGTTCGAGCGCCGGCACTCCAGGTTCTCATACCGGTTGTAGTGGCAGTCCTTGCACTCAACGGGGCTGTAGGCCCCGGTGGCATTCTCCATACGGCAGTTGCGGATGATGCAATGGCTTGAGCTGTACAGGCCCATCCACCCGCCGGTATCGGGAAGCAGCAGCAGGCCGTCGATGACGATATGCTGCCGCTGGTCGAGGCGGATGCACAGGGGTGTTCCCTCGCCGGACCGATCGCCGGTGATCCTCGCGGCCAGGGGACGCTCAGCGCGGTAGGTGATGGGCGCCGCGGCTTCGCCGGACCGTCCGGGCCGGATGCCCCCCGAGTAAGACCCCTCGAGGAGGGTCACCGTATCGCCAGGCATCAAGGCTTCGTTGGCCTTGTCAAGACTTTGCCAGGGCGCTTGTCTTGTGCCGGGCGCTTGGTCATCGCCGGTGACCGACAGGAAGTACTCGCCTCCCAGGGCACAACCGGACAGGGCCACCAGGACACACACTGCGGTAGGGGTCATGAACCACATAACGGTCGTATCACCTTGTCTTGGCGCGAAGCGTGCATGTCTCGGACGGCAGTGGACACCTATTCGACCGTTGCGGCAAGTGTTCCTGCCGCGGCACATGTGGGCCGTCCCCGAAGTCTCGTGTGGGTTGAAGGAATGGGTCGACGCCCATCGAAACCTATGGGCGGCCACGACGGTTCAGGCCTGTGGCTGCGCGATGTCACGGCGTTGCCCGGGCCTGCCGGGCACCCGGCCATAGTCGCCAATGGAGGGTCCATCATGACCGGCAAAGAACGACTGATATGCGCGCTTGAGGGTGGCACACCCGACCATGTGCCGGTAACCTGGGAGCTCGTGGACCGGTGCGCACTGGCATTCACAGGCACGACGGGATGGCGCGCTCAGTGTGACGCACACCGTATGATCGGATCAGACATCCTCAACCTGCAGGGCGTGGGACCCGCGGAGCGCATCGCTCTGAGACCCGGGTACAGCGACGAGACCGTTCAGGCCGGTACCGAAGGGCCCTGGGAGGTGTCGCAGCGTACACTGACCACCCCCGCGGGCACCCTCACCGCGCGAACCCTACATGGGGGGATGCCCCATGACCCGCTGGTGCATAAGATCACCCAAACGCTGGTGAAGACACGGGATGATTACGAGATATACGCCGACTACCTCGACGAATGCGCCAGGACGGTGGAGTACGTCGACGGCAACAGCAGCGAGGCGGTCGACTACGTGGGTGAAGACGGTCTGGTGAACTGGTGGGTTGGGGACTCGGTGTACCACATCGCCATGCTTCGCGATGTGTCGGAGCTATTGATCGATCTGGTAGAGGCGCCCGAACTGATGGAAACGATGTTCGCGAAGGCCCGGGAGCTGACACAGCGACGCATCCTGGCCTTCAACGATTCTGCCGCCGAGGCGCTTGTGTTTGACCTGTGCTGGGCCTCGACGAGCCTTCTGAGCCCCGAGATGACACGCCGTTTCATCGTGCCGGAAGCGCAGTGGGTCGTGCGGAACGTGGCCAGTAGCAAGTACGTGATCTTCTTCGTCTCCGGGAAGATGTGGGACGTCCTGGCGATGCTGGTGGACACGGGTCCCCATGCCATCGAGCACCTCGACGTATTGGGGGATGTGGACCTACGCGAGGCCAAAGCCCTGTACGGCGGCCGAACATGCCTGATGGGCAACTACAGTCCTGTGGTGCTGGCCCACGGGTCGGAGAAGGAGGCCCGGGCCGAGGCGCTTCGCTGCCTCGATGCGGCGGGGCCCGACAGGTTCATCATCAGCACTTCCGATGAAGTGCCTGCGGATGCGAAGCTTGAGAACATGCGGGCCGCCGTGGATGAGGCCAATAAATGGCGAGGCCCGGCGAGTTGATCCTCAGGTAACGCCGGACCTGCGGGGTGATAGTCGCCGCGGCCACGCCGCTACGGGCTGAACTCGTGGTGCAGGGCGCGCACGGCCGTCTCGATATCGCCCTCGCGCAACCCGATCATCAGACTCACTTCGGACCCGCCCTGGTTCAGCATCTCGATGTTGACGCCCTCGCGGGCCAGGGCGCCTGTTACGCGGCAGGCAATTCCCGGCGTATCGCACATGCCCTCGCCGACGACCATTATCAACCCCAGACCCCTTTCGACGCGCACAACATCCGCGGCGAGCTCCCTCTTGACGCGCTCAATGACCCTTGACTCCGCTTTGGGGGTGATGCTGTCCGCGCGGACGATGACGGACACGTCGTCGATCCCCGAAGGCATGTGCTCAAAGGAGAGGCCCTCCTCCTCGACGATCTGCAGCAGTCGACGGCCGAAGCCCGTCTCGCGGTTCATCATGTACTTGCTGACGAACAACGTGCAGAAGCCATCCTTGCTGGCGATGCCCATGATCTCGCCGTGAGCGACTTTGCGGGTGGGGGAGATTCTTGTGCCCGGTGCCTCTGGGCGGTTGGTGTTCTTGATGCAAACGGGTATCCCCGCATGGATGACGGGGATGAGCGCCTCTTCCTGGAACACGTCGAACCCGGCGTAAGACAACTCCCGCATCTCGCGGTAGGTCAACTCGGTGATAGGTCTGGCGTCGGGAGTGATCCTGGGGTCGGCGGCGCACACGGAGTCCACGTCGGTGAAGTTCTCATACAGTTCGGCCTTGAGGGCTGCGGCCAGAATGGCGCCCGTGATATCGGACCCGCCGCGGGGAAAGGTGGCGATGTCGCCATCTCGCGTGTAGCCGAAAAAGCCGGGGAACACGCAGATTGCGTCACTCTCGGCGAGGGAACTCAGGTTGTCGTATGATTCGGGCAACACCTGGGCGTTGCCGGGCTCATCACTGAGCAGCAGGCCGGCATGACGGGGGTTCACATACCTGGCGTCGGCGCCCCGCGCGCCGAGAGCTTCGGCCACGAGCTTGGCGCAGTTATCTTCGCCCGCGGCCTTCATGCTATCCCGCAGGCGGTCCGGGTGTTCGCTTCCGGCCCGGATGCGCCCCTGCAGATCGGCCCCTATGCGCTGGGCGAGCTCATCGCTCAGGCCCAGGCCCAGTCTGATCTCCTCGAAGCGGGCGGCAACGCGCTCAAGCTCTTGGGCACACTCGTTGTCCAGGCCCTTAGCGTCGGCACAGGCTATCAAAAGGTCCGTGACTTTCGTGTCTTCGGCGTGGCGTTTGCCCGGCGCGGACACCACAATGACGCGGCGCTCTGGGTCCGACAGGACGATGTCGCAGACCTTGGCAATCTGTTCGGCTGAGGCAAGAGAACTGCCTCCGAACTTGGCTACTTTCATAGCTCATCTCCCAGCGGCCGAATAGCGTGGCGACCTGCACGCGAGGCCCCGCTTTCGCCCGGCGGCGCAAGGGTAGCGACGCTGCATGACGTCGGGCGCCGACGCCCCCGGCACTACATAGCTTTCCCGTCGAGCTACCCCATGATGCCCCAGGTCGGCTCGACATCGTAAGCAACGCTTTGCTCGTTGTGCATACCAACAGCGACGCAGTCCAGCTTCTTCAACGCCTTACAGGCGCACCTGAAGCCCTCCCGCGGCGTTATCTTAGCCCTTCCGCCGAGGGTTTTGGTGACGATGCACGGTTTGTCTATTTGGTTGGCCGATGGCATTTTGCCCGCATCGGGTTCACATGGCCCACTGGCGGGCTTCTGACTGGAAGGCGGCCAGAGCTTCGCGTAGGCCTTTGTGCTCGGGGGCCTTAAGGTCCTCATCGGCCTGGATGATCTCAAAGGCATCTTCACGAGCCTTCACAAGGGTCGCCGTGTCGGCGACCAGGTCGGCTATTCGCAGGTCCGGCAGGCCGCTTTGCCTCGTGCCGGTAAGCTCACCCGGGCCGCGCCGGCGAAGGTCTTCCTCGGCTATCTCGAACCCGTCGTTGGTGCGCTCAAGGACCCGCAGCCGACCGATGACGTCGGGAGCGCTGGCGCGTGTGAGCAGGACACAGATGCTCTCATCCTCGCCGCGCCCGATGCGCCCACGGAGTTGGTGCAGTTGGGCAAGCCCGAAGCGCTCGGAGTTCTCCACCAGCATCACCGTGGCATTGGGCACATCCACGCCGACCTCGATCACCGTCGTAGCGACAAGTATCTCGATGCGGCCCGCGCGGAATTGCTCCATTATCTCTTCCCTGGCCGATGCGTCAATCCTGCCGTGAAGCAATCCTACCTTGAAGGCGGCGAAAGGGCCGTTCTGCAGGCGGTAGTACTCACTCTCAGCCGCGGCCAGGCTGCCCTGGGCGTCCGCGTCCACGGTGGGGCACACGATATAGGCCTGGCCCCCTGCAGCCACCCGCCCGGCCACGGTCTCATAGGCCTGTGCGCGCTCCCTACCCCAGGCCACCTGGGTGAATACGGGTTTGCGCCCCGGCGGCAGCTCGTCGAGCACCGAGACGTCGAAGTCACCGTAGGCGGTGAGTGCCAGGGTCCGGGGGATGGGTGTGGCGGACATGACGAACACGTTCGGGCACAGCCCCTTGGCGCTCAGTTGGGCCCGCTGGTTTACTCCGAAACGATGCTGCTCGTCGATAATCACCGCCGCGAGGTCTCTGAATGCGACGCCTTCCTGGAAGAGGGCCTGCGTCCCGATGATGACGGCGTCATCGCCACCGGCGATGCGGCGGTGGGCGTAGCTTCTGGCTGCTGTGCCGAGTGCGCCGGTGAGCAGACGGCAGCGCACTCCCAGGGGTTCGAGCAGGCCGCCCACGGTGCGGAGGTGCTGCTCGGCCAATAGCTCGGTGGGGGCCATCATTGCCGCCTGTTTGCCTGCGCGCGCCGCCCCCAACAGCGCAAAGGCCGCACAGACCGTCTTGCCGGACCCCACGTCTCCGTGGATCAACCGGTTTGCGGGGGCGCGCTGCTCAAGATCGGCCTGGATGTCCCCGATGACCCTCGCCTGGGCGCCGGTCAGCCCAAAAGGTAATGCCTGCGAGTACTCCTGTTGCAGATCGGCCAATGACACGCTGGCGTCGACGGAACTCTCAGTCATGCCCCTGCGTCGCTTGGCAAGGGCGGCCTGCAGGACGAACAACTCCTCATAGGCTATGCGGGCGCGGGCCGCGGTCCTGGCGCTTTCGTCCTCAGGGAAGTGGATCTGCCGTAGGGCATCGGGGAGGTCTATCAGGCCCCTTTGTGCGGCCAAGGCCTCGGGAACGGCACCTGTCGGAAGGAAGCTGCAGACCTGCAGAGCGTGGTTCACGAGCCCACGCAGGAAGCCCTGTGATACGCCCGCGGTGAGGCCGTAGATGGCAACGATCCTTCCCGAGTTGAGGCTCTCGGCCCCCTCGGCCTGGGACACTGCCTCGAACTCGGCCACGGTGATGCTGTACTCACCCTTGCGGACCATCACTTGTCCGGTGACGAGTAGCTCGGCGCCGGCGTCGAACTGCCCGGCGCGGTATGGCTGGTTGAACCACACCAGCGCAATGGGCGTGACGCCGTCTGTTGCGGGAACCCTGGCGAGGCTTCGTCCACGGGGGCGGGAAACGTTGCCCGCCCCGGTCACGCGGACGCGAATCGTGGCTGATTGCCTATGCTCAAGCCCGGCCACCGGGGGGCAGTTGCGGCGGTCGTCGTAGCGCAGCGGGTAATGGCGCAGCAGGTCGTGGACGGTGTGGATGCTCAACTGGGCCAGCAAGGCGGCGCGCTTGGGGCCCACGCCGCGCAGGAACCGCACGTTCGAGGCAGGCGTGATGTCCTGGGCGGGTGATCGGGCCGCGGCCCTCGCAGCGTAGAGATTCAGGGCTTTGACCGTGCGCTCGCACAGATCCCGCCGCTCTTCGGGGGACATCCCCTGATAGCCGGTGAACGCCTCTCGGATGCGGGCAAGGCGCTTGCGCAACGGCGGCTCGAGGCCGGGGGAAAGCTCATCGGCCCACCGAACCAGATAGGCTCCCAGGCCGCCGAACACCGAGGCGTCATCGCAGCCACGCTGGAGTTCCAGACTCAGCGGCTTGAGTGGCGACAGGATGCCGGTAGGAGCTTGTGGCAACATGTGGAATCGAGGGGCGATACTGCCCGGGCGATCAGGTCGATGGTCTGTGGTCTTGAGGCGACGAGGCGTTTTTGCTCTGGGAGCGCTGTATGTCCCATACGCCCCACCCTATCAGGGCAACATATCCCAAGCCGCCCATGATGGCTGCGACGATCTCTCCGACGCCCATCTCATCGCCCCGGGGGGAGAGTGAGAAAATATACTCACCCACTCCCCAGATTGCGAGGCCCAGGAAGACGAGTCCGAGGGCGGCGAGTATCATGCCGACCTCGTACGCACCCGTGTACAGGTGTCCGAGGCCGGGAAAGACAGCGGCCCTGTACGTGGCGCCGCTCACATCCTGGTTCATCGCGCCCCGCAGACGCGTGAAGTCGCCGGTCTGCATCAACCGGCGCGTGTAGTCGGCTTCCTCTACCGCGAGCATTGCCTGGGCGAACTTGCGCTCCGCGTCGGCGTTGGCGGGCTCGATCTCGATGGCCTGCTTGTACTCGTCCCGAGCCTGCTGCCGCTTGCCCTGTGCCAGCAGCACATCGCCCATCATCTCATGCGCGGTGGTGGATTGGGGGTGCTTCTTGACAAGCAGCATGGCGGCCTCGGCGGCGACCAGAAGTCGCCCGGCCACCAACTCGCGGCTGACCGTGTCACACAGTCGCGTCATCTCTTCCTGCTCGGGGGTCTGCTCGAGCGGGTCAACGCCAAATCTGTCCATGATGCGCAATCCCATGTGACCTGACCGGTGTCACCGCGCCAGGCCTTGTCTTGGTTGGTGGGCGACCTCAGGGCTGTGCCGTGTCCTCGGGCTCACTGTCGAGTGTTTCGGACCGAGCGTGCTCGATCACCGGGGCGTCTTCCCAGAAGCGCTCGAGATCGTAGAAGTCCCGCCCCTCCTCAGTGAAAACGTGGGCGACGGCGCTTCCGTAATCCAGGATGTTCCATACCGCGCCCCGCCCGCCCTCTCGGTGATCCACTCGAGCGTCGTTTTCCAACATGTGCTCAATGATGCTCTGGCCAATGGCGTCGACGTGGGTCTGGGAGCGTCCGTGGCATATGACGAAATACGACGTCACACTCATTAACTGCTGCATATCCAGGACCATGATGTCCAGCGCTCTGCGCTTGTCCATGCCTTGGGCGATCAGCATTGCCTTCTCGAGTGGTTCCAGTGCCAAATCGCACCTCCTGGGGTTCGCTAGACTATGAGATGCACGGGGTGTGCCCGGGGCATCCAGGCGCTACACCCGAGACCGAAGTGGCCGGGGCTTCAGCGCGCCTCGAAATCCGTGCCAATGGTGATTATCACGCTGGCGGCGCCCGGCGCGTCGAACTCATCATCCCGCTTCATCACCGGCGAGGTCACGGGCAGCGCCCGTACCATTTCGTGTGCGGCCTGCTGCGCCAGGGCATGGTAGCGGACCTCCGTGCGCGTGTGGCTGAAGGCCCCGGCGTTCCTGGTGGCTGCGATGGTAGCCCCGCGGCGCCGGAGACGCTCCGCAGCGGCTGCGGCAACACCCTCCCGCCCTGACCCATTCAACACGAGGACAGCGCACTCCTTCACACGCAAAGGCGCGGCGCCATCGCCTTCAAGGAAAGCGCGAAGGTCGGCCCGGAGTTTGCCCGCTTCCTTGGGGGCCACGTCGCTGTAGTATACGCCCCCGGATCTGGCGGGTTTCACGGGCAGCATGGCCGTCTTGATGCTCTCCGGCGGAATCCGTGACAGGGCCGAAAGCACTCCGGCCGCCCGGGGGGCAGGCACGTCCGTATCGATCTGTTGGATGACGTGTCGGGCGGCCCGCAGGGTAGCCGCCAGGCTCTTCTTCGTCGAGTGCTGCCGCACCAGGGCCTTGAGAAACTCGCGCTGGCGCTGCGTGCGTTTGATGTCGCTGTCCCTGCGGTAGCGCACGTACCCCATAGCGGCCTGTCCATCCATCCGTTGTTCGCCGGGGCGCAGGTGGATGTGCAGCCCGTCGGCGTTGTCATCGTAGTTCATGCCTCGGCCCTTGCCCTCGACGTCGGGGACAAGAATCGTCACACCCCCGAGGATGTCCACCGCCTCTTTGAACGTCTGGAAGTCCAGCTTCGCGTATCCGTCGAGGCGTTCGCCAAGGAGCTTCTCTACCGACAGCTTGAGCAAGGGCGCGCCGCCGAAGCGGTATGCGTGATTGATCTTATCCGTGCGATGCCCGGGGATCGAGACGCGGGTGTCGCGCTGGATCGACAGGAGGGCGGCGCGCTGGGTCCGAGGCGAAATGTAGGCCACCATGATGGCGTCCGCTCGGCCGCGGTCGCCTCGGTCATCGGCGCCCACCAACAGCAGGCTGACGTTCTTGCCGAAGCCCAGGAGGCCTCGCGGTGGCGGCGTTAGCAGATGCGCTTGCCGCGTCTCGGCGCGGGCCGATGACCCCGGGTCGGCGATGACGTCGTACACGCCCAGCATCCCTGTCACGAACAGAGTGAGCGCGAACAGGTCGATAACTGCATCAATCGCGCGGACGGGCTCTCGCCGTCGCCTCGGCTTCAGTGTTATGCCGTGTCTAGGCTGCATCAGCAGTGACCGGATCTCGCTTGTCTTGTGACAGCGTTAAGCCCCTGGTAAAGGTGGCAGCGGCGAACGTATTCGGCAACGCAGTCGGGCGCCATATACCTGATGGAGCGCCCGGTGGCAACGCGGCGGCGTATCTCGGTGGAGGAGATGTCCATAAGTGGGCAATCGAACATCCGTACCTTGGCGAGACGCTCGGGGCCGAGGGCCTCGCGAGCCCTCGCGATGTCGAAACCCGGCCGGGGGGCGGCTACCACGTGGGCCTCGGCGAGAATGCTGTCCGGCTCCCGCCACGTAGCCATCTCCAGTATCGAGTCGGCGCCCGTAATAAAGTACACCTCACCCAGGCCGGCTTGCTTCAATTCGCGGATCGTTGTGATGGTGAAGGATGGACCCGCTCTGTCAAGCTCGATCCTGGATACGTCGAAATGTGGGTGGTCGGCAATGGCCTGCACCACCATCTCGTATCTGTGCTCGGCCTGGGTCACGCCGTCATTGAGCTTGTGAGGAGGGTGAGCGCTGGGAAGCAGAAGCACCCGGGACAGCCCGAACTGCTCACGGGCCTGTTCGGCCAGCAGGAGGTGGGCGTTGTGGATGGGGTCGAAGGTGCCGCCCAGGACACCGACACTTCGAGCCCCGTGTTGCTGTGCTTCTCCGATTGTCATTGTGCCGATTCTATCACAAAGCCACCGGTCGCTCAACATGCTGCACCCAAGCCTGTGGGGCCCCGGTCGTTGGCGGGGCAAGGGGCGGCGCCGCCCCTGACAATGGCCGCCGGAGGTCTGCCTGCCGGCGGAGCCGAACTATCCCCCTACGTTATCTACAATAGGAGACACAGACCATTGCTTCTCGGACTCGACGTAGGGACAACCGCTGTGAAGGCATTGCTGGTGGACGAAGCCGGCCGTCCCGCGGCCCAAGCCACGGTCGAGTACCCCATCAGTCACCCCCGCCCCGGTTGGTCTGAGCAGGATTCGCAGGACTGGTGGGACAGTCTGGTGCGCGCGACCAGACAGGTGCTGGCGGACGCCGAGCCGGCGCACGTAACGGCCATGGCAATATCCACCCAAGGCGACACGATGGTGCCTGTGGACAGCGCCGGCCGAGGGCTGGCGCCGGCGCGCACATGGATGGATACGCGGGGCGCAGAGCTTATCGTCGCCCTCGAGGGCGCCATCGGCCGAGATGACTGGTACGACATTGCCGGAGCCTCTTTGGGCCCTTACGCCGCTGCGATAACCGTGGCCTGGCTCCGAGAGAATCTCCCTGACGTGTACGAAGAGACGGCCCGCTTCGCGCTGGTGCAGGACTTCATCCTACAAAGGTTGACGGGGAGTCCGCTGCTGGACTACCCGAACGCCTCAAGGACGCTCTTGTTCGATACCCGCTCGCGGGACTGGTCGGCCGCGCTCACAGACTGCGTTGGCGTGTCCCAAGAGCGTTTGAGCCCGGTCGGTCCGTCCGGCGCCCCCGCGGGAGAGCTGACGCGGGCGGCCGCAGAAGCGTTGGGGCTGCCGCAAGGCACCACGGTGGCGCTGGGAGGCCACGACCAGACGTGCGCTGCCATTGGAGCGGGCGTGGTGCGGCCGGGCACCATGCTGCTTTCGTGTGGTACGGCCTGGGTGCAGCTTGCATCGGTTGATGCTCCGTTGCTTGATGCGGGCCTACGCCGGGTCCAGACTTACTGCCACGCGGCGCCCGACCGCTGGGCCCTACTCACGGCACACGCCGGAGGCAACATCCTGGCCTGGCTCAGAGATACACTTTACGAGGGCGAGGACACCGTCTACGATGAGATCACCGCGGAGGCCGCGCAGGCCGCCTGCGGGCAGGTGGCGCCCATTATTGTACTCCCGCACTTCTACGGCGGGGGCTCTCCTGACTGGCTGCGGGCGGCGCGGGGAGCCATACTCGGCCTTAGACTGGACTGCACACGGCCGGATATTGCTCTGGGCGTGCTCCAGGGGGTGGCCATCGAGGTATTGCGGCACTTCCTGGCGTTGCGGGACATGGGCGCGGCCACCGATGAGATACGTATGATCGGCGGCGGCGCAAAGAGCGCTGTGTGGGCCCAGATGATCGCCGACGCCACGGGAGCCCGGGTGGTGCGACCCCGCGTGCGAGAGGCCGCCTCCTTTGGTGCGGCTATCCTGGCAGGCGTCGCGGCGGGCGTCTTCCCCTGTGTCGAGGACGTCGTGGACAACCTGACGGTCCACGATTGCCTGGAGCCCCGCGAAGGGGCGTCGGAGGCCTACGCCCGCCGCCTGGACTTGTGCGGCGAGGCCATGCAGGCACTACGACCGGTCTGGAGCGGCCTGGGGCCCGTGAGATGATTCGGTCAGATGCCCACGGGCGCTCTGGGTAAGCGTGCGTGTTGTATTAGGCTCGAGAAAGTGAGAGAGGGATAATCCATAGGCCAAACAGATGACACCAATGGAGGGGCCACCCACCCGGCCGTGACCACCCGCTCCCTGATTTTGGGAGCGGCGCTGATACCACTGAATGTCTACTGGGTGATGACAGTTGAGGGGGTCTGGCACACGGGGCACCCCTCGGTCATGGCTCTGCCCTGGGGCGTAGTCTTCAACATCATCATCCTGCTGCTTGTGAATGTGGTGCTGAAGCGCCTTTGGCCGCGGCATGCGCTCACCCAGGCTGAGTTGGTCACCGTTTATGTGATGGTGGCCATCGCGGTGATGCTCTCCGGGCACGACACCCTCCAGTTGGGTGTCCCGAACATGAGCCACGGCTGGTGGTTCGCCAACGAGGCAAACAACTGGGAGGGCCTTTTCCACAAGAACTTACCCCAGTTTGCGACCGTGAGTGATATGCGGGTGCTGGAGCCCTACTACCAAGGGCACTCCACGCTATACACGCGTGGCCGCATCCTCGCCTGGTATGGGCCGGTGCTGTGGTGGTGCGCCGTCGTCCTGGCCGTGGGACTGGTCATGGTGGGCATCAACGTCCTTCTGCGCAAGCAGTGGACTGAGCACGAGAAGCTCGGCTACCCGATCGTGCAACTGCCGCTGGCGATGACCGAGGATGGGGGCAGCCCCCGTTTCTTCTCGAACAAGATGCTCTGGCTGGGCATCGGTCTGGCCGCGGCCCTGGACCTGTACAACGGTTTGCACTGGTTCGTGCCTGCCTTCCCGCTGATCGACATTCGGCACAACGGGAATCACTACATCGAGACGCGCCCCTGGGGCCTGCCGTGGAGCGCCATGGGACGCATCCCCATTCCGCTATATCCCTTCCTGATCGCGCTGGGGTTCCTGATCCCCCTGGACCTGTGCTTCTCGATGTGGTTCTTCTATGTGGTAAGCAAGCTGCAGCGGGTGGGTGCGGCGATGATGCCCATCCACATGATGCCGCAGTTGCCGTATCTTGGCGAGCAGTCCTTCGGGGCGTGGTTTGTGGTTTTCGGCTACGCGATGTGGGTGGGCAGGCGTTACTTCGCCGGCCTCGCCCGGGGTATTTGGCATGGGCGCGTTGCCGATGAGGCGGAGGCGGCCGACCCCATGAGCCACCGGGCGGCCTTGGGTGCCATTGTCTTGGGAAGCGCTTTCTTGGTGTTCTTCCTACTCAGGGCGGGGATGACGCTTGCGGCGGCCCTGCCCTTCCTGGTGTTCGTCTTCGTTATCCACACGGCAATAACGAGGGTGAGGGCCGAACTGGGGCCGCCGGCGCACGAGATGGCGGGGAACATGAACGCCGCCCACCTGGAGATCATCTTCGCCGGTACCCGCAATCTGGGCGCCCGCAATCTGACCATCTTTCCCCTGTTCTGGTGGCTCACGGGCCGCGGGTACCGCACAACGCCCATGCCGGTGCAGCTCGAGGGCTTCAAGATGGCCGAGGTCTCCGGGGCGGAGCCCAGTCGCCTTGCCGTGGGTATGGCCGTTGCCTTCTTGCTGGGCGGCATCTTCACGTACTGGTCGGCCATCCATCTCACCTACCAGTATGGCGTCACGCCACTGATCGGTCACAACCAGGGCCAGTGGAACGAACTGGCTTCCTGGCTGAACTACCCGCAGGACCCAAGCTGGCAGCGCATGCTCTTCATCGGGGTGGGGGGCGTGGTGACCATCGCGATGACGTGGGCCCGCACGACCTTCATGTGGTGGCCCTTACATCCTGCGGGCTACGCCCTGGGCATGCTCTTCGGTGTGGACTACTTCTGGAGTTGCCTGCTCATCGCGTGGCTTGTGAAGTGGGCCATCCTGCACTGGGCCGGCCACAAGCCCTACCAGCGATTCATGCCCATGGTGTACGGCATCATCATCGGCGAGTACGCTGTGGGGGCCTTCTGGAGCGCGATGAGCGTCATCCTGCAGCGGCCGATGTACGATTTCTCGCCGGGCTAGCGGACCCACCGAAGTCGTAACCCCCAGGAGGGCAATACAGCCATGTCATCCGCCACAATGTACCGGGCGGCGGTCATCGGGTTGGGTTTTGTCGGCGCAGGCGACCAGGTCTCGGGAGATGCCCTCGGTCAGCGTGTGAACGACCTTGACGGCACCCACAGCGGGGCGTATGTGGACCACCCGCGTGTCGACCTCGTGGCGGGGGCCAGTCGTGATGAGGGACGCCGAGCACGCTTTACCCAGCGGGAGAGCCTCACCAACACCTACGCCGACTGGCGCCAGATGCTCGATACCGAGGCACTCGATATCGTCAGCGTCGCGGCATACTCGCCGCTGCACGCCGAGATGACCATTCACTGCGCCGAGCGGGGCGTTCGGTGCGTGCTATGTGAGAAGCCCATCGCCACGAGGCTGTGTGACGCCGACCGCATGATCGCCGCGTGCCAAAGCGCCGGAACGCTCCTGGCGATTGCCCATAATCGTCGCTGGCGGCCGGATGTGAGGGCGGCGAAACAGGCCATCTGCGACGGAGCCATCGGCCGCGTATGCCACGCCTACGCCCACTGGCCGACGGGCCGTCTGGGAAATCTCGGCACCCATGTGTTTGACGCGATCCGGTTGCTGCTCGGGACCGACCCTGTTGCCGTGAGCGGGCGTCTGGACCCCGTTGTGCCCGCCGACTGCCGGGGCCCCAACTTCCATGACCCAGGCGGATGGGGAGTGATTGAGTTCCCCGACCGCGTCAAGGTGTACGTCGACGCCACATCTGACGCGGGTGTGCCTTTGGCGATCCAGGTGACGGGCACCGCCGGCCGCGTAAGCCTGGGCCCTCGCGGCGCACTGTTGGAACCGTGGGACGCCGAGGGCCAAGTCCTCCATGCTGAGAGCCCCGCCACGTCCTCGCTCGATCGGGCGGTCGACGAGATCGTAGGCTGCCTGGACGGCAAGGGGGCGCCGAGCTCCACCGGCCGGGACGGTCGACAGGCGCTCGAGATGATCGTGGGCTTCCACGCATCCGACCGCAGGGATGGACAGCGCGTCACGCTTCCCATTCGG
>Ga0272441_10010439_pt1 | contig 14048 bp, 15 predicted proteins | sample SSMProp6N_FD_193582 | JGI IMG/M metagenome (GOLD analysis project Ga0272441, IMG submission 193582) | Marine sediment archaeal communities from Little Sippewissett salt marsh, Falmouth, MA, United States - SSM-Prop-6N | ecosystem: Environmental > Aquatic > Marine > Wetlands > Sediment ... | reverse complement strand
GATTCTGCTACTAATTTGCTACTAGACAGAACGAAACGGGTTGTTACAAGTTGACATTCTAGACACGAAAAGGTCTTCCTTTTACAAACATCAAGTGATTAGTTTGTAGCTAAAGCAACACGTTGGTACATAAGCCTTACAGTTGACATCGCAGAGGTCAGTGGTTCAAGTCCACTATCGCCCACCACCGATTATTTCCCGACGATTATTCCCCCCACCAAATGTAACTCCGGGATTACCGGATGTTACACCCGCACTCAACCGTTCGTGACGAAATCTCATAGTCGTCGAGGATGGCCCGGAACATCTCCGGCTGCTTCTCCTTGAGCTCGATGAGGTAATCGAGGAACTTGCGGATGCCGTCCCCGATAATCAGGTTCACCCGGCCCATCGCCTGCGAATCGGCGGCTACGGATTGGATAAAGAGCTGATCCGGGTTGACCCGCTTGAAGACCTTGACGTCCTGTATGAAGTGCTGGATGTTGGTCATATCGCGGATGATGCTCTCGAAGTTGTAGGTGATGGCGATTTCCAGAAAGCGCTGCCAGATTGGCTCAGCGGTCACATACTCCGTGATGACGGTTTCCATATCCTTAAGGGAGTGGTAACGGACATCCTCGGCAGTCGCCCGCAGCTCTTTCAGCGTATCTAGGTCGGCATCATGCAGTTCGGACAGCTTCAACACGGGATATTCCACATGGGCGATATTGGTCAGGAAGAGGGAGCGCATCTGGTCGCGGAACATGCAGCTCTTGATGTACATCAACTGCCGCCGCCGCTCGGCGGTAGCCCGGTTATCGAGGATTTTCTCGACGATCGAGACGACTACCAGAGTCTCCAGCGGGATGGCCGCCAAGTGCAGCAGGAACTCGATGTGGGTCGCGTAGTGAATCCACAGAAAGACCCCCGCCGCCACCGCCAAGATAATGTAGATGACCTTGTTCTCGAGCTTCTTCAACAGTACGCTCCTCGATGTATTATGGTTTCAGCTAGGCACCGGCCAGCTCATGCTCCAGCTTACGCCGGTCCTCGGGCCCGCCGATGAATATCAGGGTACTGCCCGGCCGGATGACCGAGTCCGCCGGGGGATTATAGGTCCAGTCCTCGCCGATTCTGACGGCCACCAGCAGGATGCTGGGATAGCGGTCCAGCCGGAGCGAGGCGATGGTACTCCCGGCCAGGGCATCGGGCACCGTGACCTCCTCGACGCGCAGGTTCTTCTCGCCGTCGCGCAGCATCTTATCGAGGAAGGTGACCACCGCCGGACGTATCATCTCGGAGGCCATCCGCAGGCCGCCGATAAGGAAGGGGGAGATAATGCTGTCAGCCCCGGCCTTACGCATCTTGTCACTGTTCTTGAGGTCGTTGCAGCGAGAAACGACCCGGACAGCGGGGTTAAGCTGACGGGCGGTTAGGATGACTACCAGGTTGTTGTTATCGTCGCCCAGGGCGGCAAACAGCCCCCGGGCGCGCTGGATACCGGCCTTCTCCAGGGTGGCGTTATCGGTGGCATCACCTTCGATGACAACTCTGTCCTTACCCTCTCCCAAAACCTTCTCGATGGCCGCTTTATCGTTATCGATAATCACATAGGGCCGCCGGGTGGCCGCCAGCTCGGCGGCGATGTGCTGCCCCAGGCCGCCACTGCCGCAGATGATGTAGTGGTCTTGATAATCCCGCGCCTTTTTCTCCATCTTCCCCCTCCTGAATGACTTGGTCAGCTCACCCTCGACGATGAGCGCCGTCAGGTTGGTAATCATATAGAACAGGATGCCAATGCCGGCAATGGCGATGAATATGGTGAAGATACGCGCCGCCGGGATCAGGGAGATATCGATGACCTCCCCGAAGCCGATGGTGGAAATCGTAATCAGGGTCATGTAGAAGGTATCGAGCAGGGTGTACTGCTGGCCGGTCATGAACCAATAACCGAGGGTACCGATAACGATAATGGCCACGAGCAGGGCCAGCGGCCAGAAGAATCTCTTGAAAAGCGCGCGATACATACTAGACCGTCACCTGCTCCCCTTCACGGGCGATTCGTATCTCGGCCCCCAGCTCTGCGGCCACCAGCCCCACTTCGGCGCTAATCTCCGCTTCATACCGCGGGCTGAGGTGCACCAGTATTACCGGGGGCAGGTAGCCCCGAGCCTGCCGGAAGGCCGCCAGCTCTGCCGCCAGCATCCGGGGGCAGAGGTGACCGGAATCACTGGCCGACTGCGCCAGCCGATTGGGAAAGGTGGTATCAATGATGACTAGCTGTGGGTTGACATCCAAACGCGACCAGAGCCGATCAAGGCCCGGCCCGGTATCGGTCAGATAAAGAATGTTCGGCCCGTCCGGCCCGGTAATCGCGAAGCCAACGGTCTCCAGGGGATGAATCACGGGTAGCAGCAGCACGCGATAGCCCTGAATCTCGACCGTCCGGAAGGCCTCCAGCGGTTTAAGGTCGAGCACAGGGCGCTTCAGGAAGGAGTCGCTCCCGGCGAAGCGCGGGTAGATAACGCCGTCGAGGAGATGGGTAGTAATCACCTCTAGGGTGACGGCGGTGCCGTAGACCGGCGTCAGCCGCGCCGCGTTATTGAAGGCAAAGGCGGCGATATCCCGGATATGGTCGTAGTGGCCGTGGGAGAGGAGAATGGCCGCAATCTCTTCCTGCTCGCGACGGCTGAGGGCGGAGGTCAGGCCACCGGCATCAACCGCCAGCAGGCCATCGATGGTAATCGCGGGCAGCCGGGTAGTATCTGATTCTTCATTATGAGTGCCTAAAAACCTGACTATCATTAGCCTTCCAGTCTCGTCGCTTGGGTCTTACCGGGAGGAGGGAACGGGCCTGACTGATGGGGATGCATCGTTCAGGGGCTACTGAAGATGCCCTTGTCTGCCTCATCAAGATTATCGAATTCCTCTTTGCGCACCCAGACCAGCTCACCCTGGCCGATGCCGCGCAGCGGAACCGATTTCAGCAGATATTTCACCGCCGTCTCTGAGGGCATGTTCTTCTCGATATCGAACCCGCGGCGCGAGAAGCAGAAGCTTAACGTACTCAACTTCTGGAGGCGGGAGGCGATATTGATGCACGGGCCGACGAAGTCCTCGCCGTTACCCACCGAGAAAACCGTACCGCGGGCAATGCCGCAGCGTAGCACCTGGGGGGGATGGGTGGTTATCCGGCTGATATGGGGATAGAAGCCCACCCGGTAGTTAACGCATATCTCCCAGAGCGAGGTGACGACGTTACAGATTTCGGCGCCGCCCATGTCGCGGGTGTCCCACAGGAACAGCACTCCGTCACCCAGGTATTTCGCCAGGAACGGCAGCCCCGACCACAGCTCCACATCGGCCCCGGTATCCTCTTTGATGAAGCTGGAGCGGAGCTCACTGAACAGCCAGTCGAGGAACTGGCTGAGATACTCGGGAACCGCCAGATGAGGGTCAACCTGAGAGCAGAAATTGGTGAAGCCGGCCAGGTCGAAGATGGCTGCCAGCGCCTCGGTCTGCGTGGAGCGCCGACTGATATCGCCCAGCCCCAGCACGTCGGGATTGAACATGGCGAACTGCTCAGAGCTCATTCGGCGGTTACCGGATTTTCCCGCACCCGCTCCCGGCGATTCGTTTTCCATCTCGATTTTGCCCATAGTGACTCCCTTATGTCATATTATCCTACGGCTTGAGCAGGCTCAGCCCCAGGCTGATACCCACCGCCGCGACAATGGTGACCAGCACGATAATGATAATGTAATTCACAAACTGGCGCGACCCCATGACCTTTTTGGCGAGTTCCGACGGGTCGAAATCGGCCGCGGTATTGGCAGCCGTTTCCGATGCCTGCCGAGCCGTTGCCAATGCTTCCTCAGCCGCTGCCAGCGAGGCCTCGGCCTTTTGCTGCGCCGCCTGCGCTGCTGCCAGCGCCCCACTCTCCGCCGCTTCGGCTTCGCGCAAAGTCTGCTCCGCCCGCGCCACGATGTCCGCGGTCTGGGCCTCCGACTCCCGGCGCATCGCCTCCGCTTTCGCCAGCGCCTCCTTAGCTTCGGCCAGGGCCTCTGCTCCCGCTTCCTTAGCCTCCCGAACCGCCTGCTCCGCCCGCGTCACAACCTCCGCCGTCGCCACTTCGGATGCCTGCCGGGTGGCCTCGGCCTTCTTCAGGGCATCCTGGGAGGCAGTCACCGCGTTATCGCTGGCCATCTTGGCCTCCCGCACCGCCCGTTCCGCCTTCATCACGGCTTCTTCGGCAATCTGTTGGGAAGCCATCTTGGCTTCCTGAACCCGCTGCAGGGCATCGCGGGAGGCATTGACTGCCGCCTCTTCCGCCTTCCGGGCTTCCTCGGCTGCCTGGGCCGCCTTCAGGGAGGCCGCCGCCGCCGCTTCCTCGGAGGTCTTTTTCGCCAGCTCCGCCGCCTCCTGGGCAGCAATACTGGCTTCCCGCGCCGCCGCGACCGCCGCCGCCTCGGCCTCCTTGGCTTCCTGGGCCGATTCTACCGCCTGTTTGGCCGCCCGGGTCGCCGAGCGGATGCCGGTGTCCATCTCATCGAGGATTTCGGGGAGGGGCCGGGTGTATATCTTGGGGGTACCGTCTTCCAGATCAGGGTTGTCGATACTGTCATCGATACTGTCATTATTATCGACCATATCATTAACCTCTCAATTCGGCACCGCGCTCAGGGCAAGCCGGTTACGCCCAGCGGCACGTGCCCGATTGTGGGCTAATTTTAGTGGTATATCACATCGGCTGTCAATACGGGTTAACAAAATCGGGGTACCGCAAAGCAAATGCGGATGGTAGTTGCGATTATCGGCATAATCTGTGAAAATAGGTCATACCGTATTCTGTAAGAGCTTATCGCGCCCACAACAGAACTTACCGTAAATGGGGAGGGTAAAATTGACCGAGCGCAGTGAATCCAGAAAAATCATGACCAAGCCGCTGCCGCAAATCCTCGACGAGATTGAGGACAGCATCCAAGCTGCCGATGCCGCAGCCAAGCAGGCCCGGGATGCCGCTGTCGAGGCTCAGAAGGCGGGGGAGAAAGCCATCAGCGAGGCAACCCGCACCGCCAACGAAAAGGTCGTGGAGGTAGAACGCATCGCCCAGGAAGCGCTGCAACTGGCGCAGCAGCTACGGAAATTGCTCCTCGACGAAGCGGCGCGGGTGGGCAAGAACCTAGCGGCGGAAACCAAAGATAACCGCTAGCACCCCGTCAGACAACCCCGGTAGCAGGCAATACTAGTGGCTTCAGATGCCGCGGCCGCCGTCTACTTCCAGATTGATGCCGGTCACCAGCGAGGCTTCGTCGGAGGCCAGGTACAGCGCGGCGTAGGCAATATCATCCGGTTCCGCCAGCCGGCCCAGGGGAATGGTCGAAATCAGATTTTTGCGCCCCGCCTCGTAGTCCTTGTCCTCACCGATGAACTTGGCCAGCATCGGGGTCGCCGCCGCCACCGGGCTTACCGAGTTAACCCGGATGTTGTTACCCGCCAGCTCGATAGCCAACGCCTTGGTCAGGACGATAGCGCCGCCCTTGGAGGCAGAGTAAACGTTAAATCCGGGGCGGGGCCGGACACCGGCAATCGAAGTCACGTTAATCATCACCCCACCACCCTGCTGCTTCATAACCGGCACGCCGTACTTGGCCGTCAGGTAGATTGCCTTCAGGTTAACGTTCATGATCCGCTCGTATAGCTCTTCGCTCACATCCTCAACCGCCATGAAACTTATCGGCACTCCGGCATTATTGACGATTATATCTAGACTGCCGTAAGCATCGGTGGCGGCCTTAATCATCTGCTTAATATCCTCGGCCTTACCGACGTCAGCGATTAGCAGCTGAGCGGTGCCGCCACTCTGATTGATGGTATCGACCGTCTGCTGCCCCTTGGCAGAGTCAATATCAACAACCGATATCTTAGCCCCCTCCTTGGCGAACAGGATTGCGATGGCCGCACCCATGCCGGAACCGGCACCGGTTATCAGGGCTGACTTACCCTTGAGTTTCACTTTACCCTCCTTAACCCCATCGTTACCGGTCATAAAAGTCCCTAACGGAAAGATATCCTAGAATAAAAGCGTTGGGACGGCTAATAATGACGGTGACGTATAAATAACTTATTAAATGCTAAACTATAGCGTAGTAGCTTGCAATACTACATCGGTCACATTCTAACTAATCATTTTTTATTATAAGCATAAAGGCTGCCATCTAACCACTAACCAGCCTACCATAACTAGTTACCGGATAAGATGCAGGCATACAAGCCATCAATAATACTGATTAATATACCCTCCGCAAGACAGCCCCTGCAGCAACCTTCAGACCGGCCGCCAAACAGCGATTCCGTTGACATATTATTCGGATTAACCATATACTTTTAACTAGTGGAAGCAATAAAAGTAATTGTCGCTGACGACCATACCCTTTTCCGTGAGGGTCTGAGCGAACTCCTCAGCACCGAGAAAGACATCGAGTGCGTCGCTATGGCCGCCGACGGCGAAGAGGCCGTGCGGTTGGTCAAAGAGTTGCACCCCGATGTTGCACTGCTCGATATTGCGATGCCCAAGCTGGACGGCATTGAGGCCACCCGGCAAATCCAGACCTGCCGTCCCGAAACCAACGTCTTAATCGTCAGCGCCTACAAGTACGAGTACTACGTCATGGCCTGCATGGAGGCCGGGGTCAGCGGCTATCTGCTCAAGAACACCCCACGCGAGGACATGGTTAACGCCATCCGCATGGTATATTCCGGGAAGATGATATTCAGCCGCGAGGCGGCCGACGACGTGCTGCGCCGTCTCATCTCCGACAAGAGCAAGCGCCGTAAGAACCTTAACGGCCTGCATAAGCGCGAGCTGGAGATCGTCAATCTGGCGGCCCGCGGGCTGGGCAATAAAGAGATTGCCTTCAAGCTGAGCATTAGCGAGCACACCGTGGCCACCCACTTCGCCAATATCTTCCGCAAGCTGGGGGTCGAATCGCGCACCGAGGCCACCATCCACGCCTTCCGCGAAGGCTGGCTGGACGTCGATAAACTGGAATAGTTCGGCGACAAAGTGTGGCTCATGGTTCTGGAAGATGCAACACGAAACGGGGCAACCCACGAGAAAATCGCCCGTACCAGTGCCACCGGACAGCCTGCTCGACATCTTTAGCGATAGTCCGGTTGGGGTTTACGTCGTTAGCGAGGGCAAGATCAGTCTGGCTAATGATTACTTCCGCCAGCTCCTGAGCTATCCCGATAACAAGCTAATCGGCAGAGAACTCACGGACTTCGTCCACCAGGAAGACCAGGCCCTGATTAAGAAGGCCCTCGACGAAATCACGACCCGGCCGCCGCGCATCCCCTACAGCTACCGGCTCATCAACCGGACGGGGGTTATCGTCGGGGTAAAGGGCACCTTCACTCCATCCATCAATCAAGGCAATCCCACCGTCACCGGCTTCTTTATGAACATCACCCAGGAGCTACAGCTCAAGGAGGCCTCCGAACGCTCTGAGGAGTGGTTCTCCAAGGCCTTCCGGGCCAGCCCCGACCCGATTACCATCACCAGCCTCGAAGAGGGCCGTTTCATTGAGGTCAACGATGCCTTTCTCAGGATTCACGGCTACCAGCCCAGCGAGGTCATCGGACACGAAGCCGCCGAGCTGCGCTTCTGGCCCCACCCCCGCCAGCGCCAGAAGCTGGTCAGGATGCTGCGCACACACCGCGCCGTCCACAACTTCGAGATGGAGTTCCGGACCAAGTCCGGCGAGATACGCTCCGGGCTGCTCTCCGCCGAGCTGATGACCCTGGCCGGCGAGCCGTGTATCATCTCCGTTATCAAGGACGTTACCGAAGCCAAACGAGCCGAAAAGGCACTCCGGGAAAGCGAGGAGTTTAACTCCAGCCTGCTCGACAACTCCCCCAACCCGATACTGGTAGTCAACCCGAGGGGCTCAATTAGGTACGTCAATCCGGCGCTGGAAAACATCACCGGCTATACCGCCGCCGAACTGACCGGGCTCAAGCCTCCCTACCCCTGGTGGGGAGACGAGAAGAAAAACGGGCCTCAGGACGACCTGCCGGGACCGCGTTTCCAGGACGTCCGCCGCACCGAAGAGTGCTACGTCAGCCGTAGCGGCCGCGAGTTCTGGGTGGAGTCCTACACCGTCGCCCGGAAGAGCCGGGGGCGGGTCAAGTTTTACATCTCCAACTGGGTTGACATCACCGAGTCCCGGCAGCGCCGGGAGAACATGCAGTTCTACATCTCCGAGGTCACCCGCGCCCAGGAAGCCGAGCGCCAGCGCATCGCCCACGAGCTGCACGACGAGACCATCCAGCGGCTGGCCAGCCTTTACATCGACATCGAGAAGATACTGGCCCTCAAAGACAATCTGTCACCGGAGGCCGTCCGCCGGCTGTGTGAGACGCGGAACAAAATCGACGTCGGCCTCGATGAGGTACGCCGCTTCAGCCACGAGTTGCGCCCTGGCCTGCTCGACCGGTTCGGCCTGATTCCGGCCCTGGAGCTGCACACCCGGGAGATTACTAAGGAAGGCGATCTGGAATGTAACTTCGAGGTCATCGGCGCGGAGCGGCGGCTGCTGGCGGAGACGGACCTGGCACTGTTCCGGGTGGCCCAGGAAGCGCTACGCAACATCAAGAGGCACGCCGCCGCCACCGAGGCAACCGTCAGCCTGGTTTTCAGCCGTGACCGGGTCAAACTGGTAGTCACGGATAATGGGCAGGGCTTCCAACTGGCGGGGCAGATGAGCAATCTGGTGCGGACAGGCAAGCTGGGGCTTATCGGCATGGCGGAGCGGGCACGGCTGCTCAATGGCAAATTCTCGTTCGAATCCGAGCTGGGCAAGGGGACAACCATCACCCTGGAGGTGATTCAGCCCCGTGCCTTCCGGCCCTGAGGACGGCCGGTTCTTTACCTCAGCCCTCGATGACCCCCACCTTGGCCAGTGCCTCCTGAGCATTATAGCCCAAGCGCAGATACCTGATTACCAGGCGGGAGCGACGACGGGTGGGAGAGGTAATAGAGGTAAAATACTTCAGGAATTCCTTAATCTTAGTCTTCACTTGTCTCCCCCGGTTTGACGCTATGTCGGCTCCCGATTATTACGTCCCAAACCTTTTGCCTATCACGATTTAATGATAGCAGGTAATTGTGAAAATCCGATTAAGATTCTTCAGAAATTTTGAAAGGGGACGATAAATGAGGATAAATAAAGAAAGGCAAACCACAGGAGAGGCAAGATACTATGTCGGGGAGGAGAGGGGGAGATTATAAACCATACCTAAAGCGACAGGTAATTACACGGCTCCAGTTCGTCCTCGGCGACGGTGACGACGGTCTGGCTGTTGTGCAACCTTATCTTGTAGATATAGGCATCGTGGGGCAGGTGATCTTTGTAGTACAGGATATGGAAGTTGCCCAGGTGAAACGAATCCAGGATCACCCCCTTCTCCCCCACGTAACGCTGGTTATGGGCGTACTTGGGTTTTCCCTGACGGTCAGTCACAGCGATAATCTTCACCTTCTGGTCCTTTTTGTACTTAGCCTCCATGGCATCACCCCGCAATTTATTCCCGAGGGTAGCTCTATTCAATCTGATCGGCGGCCTGGATCTCGAGCAGGTTGTCAATCGCCGGACGGGTAAACTCGCGGTCGCCGGTCATCTGCAGCACGTCCTTGGCGTATTTTTCCGCCAGTTGCCGTGCCGTTACGTAATCACAACCGAGACCATCCAGGGTTATCTGGGTAACGAACCGGGGCGGGGGCGTCAGGCAGTCCGGGGGAACCTCAACCCCGCTCGCCGCCAGTTCCTGCATCCGGGTCACCTTCTCGGCCAGGCCCTTGGCATTAGCCAGTGCCAGCTTGTAGAGGGTGCTCAGCCCCAGGTGCCAGCCGGCGCTGAGCGGCTCCAGCTCCCGGGCGTGGAGTAACGCCGCCTCGGCCTCCTTGGCCCGCCCGCACTGCATGTGGGCCAGCCCCAGGTAACCCCACCCCGCCGCAAAGTCCGGGTATTTGACAACGGCGCGTTCCATGGCCCGGCTGGCCCCCTCGGGGTCAAGCTCCACGTTATCCCAGGCATCAATCAGCCGGGCCAGCTCGCGCTCCGAGGGTTGTGATCGCTTCCTGCCGAATATCGCCCTCTCCTGTCCGGTAATTTACAGTGGTATCTTAGTGGCTGAGCCCGACCTTGTCAATGCTTATTCCGGATGCCCCAACCACGGGAGCGCCCGTCACCGGCTCATTAGAGGAGGAATAGGAAATACAAAGCGTAGAGGGAATAGAGGGCATACAGCCGCCGGTCGCGCATACCGAGCAGGCCCAGAAAACCGAGATAACCGAGATAACCCAGACTGTTCATCCTGCTGTCGTAACCTTCAGCCAGTAGCGGCCGGTGCCGTCAGGCCGGGCTTATCGTGCAGCCGGAGGTAGGAACGTAGCGGCCGCCCCGCGAAGACGACGTTCCAGCCATCCTCCCGGTTGGCAACCAGCTCTTCCTGAGAGAAATCACGGAGATAGCTGAGCACCGCCCCGTTGAGCACCGACGGGAAACGCCAGACGAAGATACTGACAATGATAATCCCGATGACACTAGAGATATCGTCGAGTTCAACAACCCGGGGCGCCAGGTAGACTGCCAGGTCATCCAGCCGCTGGCGCTCTTCGGGGGTCAGGTGGTGCCGCAGCCGGGTATGATAGACCAGGTCGAACGAGTTCTCGGGGAGTTCCCTCAAGCGGAAAGCGTCTTCATGGAGGAAGACCAGGCTAAAGCAGTCCGGGCGGGCGGCGGCCTTTATCTCCGCCAGTTCCTTGGAGCCGAGATGATCAACCGTTTTTATCTCTACCATCCCGCGGGAGAGCAGGTTATCGAACTTAGCACGAGCAACCTCGAAGCTGCTCGCCGAGTAATCGATGCCGATGAAGACCAGCGGGAACTTGAAGCGCTTCCTCAGGAGCTGGTAGCTGATCTGCCGCTCCAGCTCCATGCCACCGCAGCCGAAGCTGGCGATGACGATGGGCTCCTGCTTCGTCCGGCACATAGTCTCCAGCTCGCCGATGATATGATCGCGGATGAGCTTGAGGGCGCCTAGCCAGACCTCGAACCAGGACAGCGTCTCCAGCACCGCCTTCTGCCAACGGGGCAGGGGCAGGTCAAGCAGCTCGACGATATCCTCCCGCCGCCGTCGGAGCTTGGGTGCCTTGAACAGCAGCCACCAGAGAAAGCTGAACGGGGTGCGTGCCGTCCGGAAGAACTCGGCGTTGAGCCGGGCGGCCTTCCGGTAGCGGGGGTCAGCTTCCAGCGACTTCAGGTCGGCCAGGATGTCACGAATCTCCGACCAGCGGTTGTGACGACGCTGGTAGGGCACGACGTAGCTGAGGGCAAGCAGGACCCCCAGTATGATGACAATTACGATAACTGCGATAATCTTCCTGTCCTCTCAATCTATGTCAGTTTCTCCGGTTATTCAGTCCCGGAACCGCTTGAAAACCAAGCAACAGTTCTGTCCGCCGAGTCCGAAGCTGTCCTTGAGGCAGACGTTTAACTCCGCCGGCCGGGCCTTGTTGGGCACGTAGTCCAGGTCGCAGTCGGGGTCAGGGGTCTCGTAGTGGATGGTGGGTGGCAGCATGCTGTTATTCATGCTCAGGATAGCCCCGATAACTTCGACGGCACCGCCAGCGGTTATCATGTGGCCGAACATCGACTTGTTGGCGCTGATGGGCACTTTGTAAGCCCGTTCCCCGAAGACCATCTTCAGGGCCCGGGTCTCGCTGACGTCATTGAGGCGGGTGCTGGTGCCATGAGCGTTAACGAAATCCACCTCGTCCGGAGTGACTCCAGCATCGGCCAGGGCCTTCCGCATTGCCAGGGCCTCGGTCTCCGGCTGGGGGGCGGTGGTGTCGAAGGCGTCGAAGGTCCAGCCCACCCCGCCGATTTCAGCGAAGATGGGGGCATTCCGCTTCTGGGCATGCTCCAGGCTCTCCAGCACCAAGACACCGCAGCCCTCGCCGTAGACGAAGCCACTGCGATTGGCATCGAAGGGACGGCAGGCCTTCGCCGGGTCCGGCTCGCGGGTCAGGGCACCGAGGACGTCAAGGGCGGCGACGGTGGTTGCGTCCAGCGAGGCATCGGAAGCAGCCGCCAGCATAACGTCAGCGAGACCGAAACGGACGAAGTTCATCGCCGTGCCGATGGCTTCGGTACCGCTGGCGCAGAGGCTGTTGACGCTAGTGTTGGGGCCTCGCGCCCGCAGCAGTAACCCCAATTGAAGGGAAACCGAGGTGGGGGTAGCCTTGGTAAAGAAAAGCGGGTCGGCGCGGCGGGAGGTATTCATGGTAACGCCCCACTGCCGCTTGGTGGTGTAATCGTCCTCCATCATCGTCGAGGAGACAATACCAATCCTGTCCAGTGACTCCTTCTCCAGATTAAGCTCCGACTGGGCGATGGCTTCACTCGCCGCGGGAACCGCGAAATGGACGGCACGACGAGTCCGCCGCACCAGCTTGGGGTCAACGTGGGCGGCGGGATCGAAATTCTTGACCTCGCCGGCAACCTTGACCGAAGAGTTACTGATATCAAAGCCGGTAATGGTATCGATACCCGACCGGCCGGCGGCCAGATTGGCCCAGAACTCATCCCGGTTCAGCCCCAGCGGGCAAACCACCCCCATGCCAGTAACAACAACTCGCTTACTATCCAAAATATTTCCTGTCAACTTAGTTCAAAAGACACCGTCCGGACTGCTTCCCCAGCCACGGGCGCATTTATAAACTACTTTGTAAATGGCACCTACTCCCGATATCATCGGGGATTTACTGACTAGTTTTCGCCCCACCAGGTAAAGATCCGGGTCCCCAAACCGGTGTGGGAGGTTACCAGCGGCCCGATATTGCTGATCAGTACCTCCTGGCAGTCGAACCGGGCCCGGGCCTTTTCCTCAAGTTCCTCCGCCTCGGCGGGCACGTCGGCATGGTTGATGGCGACGTGCAGCTTACCGTTATCGGAGTGCTGCGCCACGTTATCAAGCAGGGCCTTCAGCATCTCCCCCTTGGTACGGCAGCGCGCCACCGGGATATGCTCGCCGCCGGTTGAGGCATCCATGCGGAGGATGACGGAGTTGGTTATCCGAGAGGCCGCCCAGGGCCGCGCCCGGTGTATCCGGCCCCCTTTAGCCAGGTAATACAGGTCATCGGAGATAATCACGAAGTTTACCTTGGTTACCATCTCCTTCGCCCACGCGGCCACCTCGGCAAAACCCGCCCCCGCCGCCGCCAGCCGGGCAGTCTCGATGGCAGTCAGGATCTGGGCTCCGCAGGCGGACTTGGTGTTGATAACCTCAATCTCAGTCTGGGGCAGCTCTTTTTCGAGGACGGCCTTGGCTTGGATGGCAGAGCTAATGCCCATCCCCAGCTTATCGCTGTAGCCAATATAAACGATTGACTCCGCCTCGCGGCTAAGATCGGTGAAGAAGCGGATAAAATCATCGCTCGACGGCGATGACGTCGTCGGCAGCCGGTTAGCCTCTTTCCAGGCTGGCATTTGGTGATAGAAGTCCGCCAGGTCAACCTCGACCTCGGGGCGGGACTTACCATCGATGATGACGTAGGCCGATATTACCGGTATCCCGTAGGTCGCCGCCGTCTCGGCCGGGATATAGCTTACGCTATCGGTCGCTACCACTACTTTCTTCATTAACGGTTCGCGGTTCCCTCTTGGCAGTAGTATACCGCTAATCATACTGTGAGGAAGCCTATTAGTCAACCGTAAAAACCGCGCCACGCCTGGGGCAAGCCGGGCCAACGCTGTTAACCGAGGCTGGGATGTGCTAGTATTTGGACAGGATGAGAAACGCAACCCTTGTTATCCTGGCCTTGAGTCTGATGCTACTGGGCGGCTGCACCGCTGGCGATGAGCCCGCCACCACCGAAGAGCCGACCGCGCTGACCCCCGAGCCGCTGCCGACCCCCACCCTCACCCCGGAACCGGAAGCCGCCCCCGAACCCGAAAGCGAACCGGCCCCGGAAACGCCATCGGATACGGACGCTGAAACCGAAC
>Ga0272441_10010438_pt1 | contig 14049 bp, 13 predicted proteins | sample SSMProp6N_FD_193582 | JGI IMG/M metagenome (GOLD analysis project Ga0272441, IMG submission 193582) | Marine sediment archaeal communities from Little Sippewissett salt marsh, Falmouth, MA, United States - SSM-Prop-6N | ecosystem: Environmental > Aquatic > Marine > Wetlands > Sediment ... | reverse complement strand
CATGGACACCATACACACTTGTATCTTGCGCCTTGTATCTTTTGTCTTTTGTCTTAATTTACCTCTGCTCTTTCTGGCTCCTCGCTAAATTTGCCCACCGGGCAAATTTTTTACGCTCGGCCCTTTTTATCTTTCGCCTTTTGTCTTTTGTCTTTAAAACATATCTTTGCCGTAACACTATTTTATAAAACAGTAACACCATGTCGGTAGTACGCTTCGGGGTTTCAATAGAAAAAGAATTGCTGGATGCACTTGATGATTTTGTGAACGAGAACAGTTTCACCAACAGATCACAGGCAATAAGACAGCTGATATCAAACAATCTGACAATTAAGAAATGGAAATGCAATAATATCGTTGCAGGTTCGGTAACCCTGGTGTATGATCATGGTAGAAATGAAATTCCGGGGATACTGACAGATATACAGCACGACTATCATAAATCAATACTATCATCTCAGCATTTCCATCTCGACAATGATAACTGTCTAGAGATAATTGCTGTCAAAGGCAAAGCAAAAGATCTGACAGAGCTGGCTGATAAGCTCATAGCCGTTAAGGGTATACAGCACGGAAAACTATCAATGAGCAGGGTTGACTAATAATTGAGAATTATTTTATGGAAGGTTATACAGCATTAATATTAACAGCACTTACGATCGGAGTGATTCACACAATTGCGGGCCCCGATCATTACCTGCCCTTTGTGGCTCTTTCGAAGTCGCGTAACTGGAGCATGGTTAAGACAGTTAATATTGTAATAATAAGCGGACTGGCCCACGTTTTAAGTTCAGTGGTTATAGGATTTATTGGCATCGGGGCAGGTATTGGATTATCCAGAATTGAGCTTTTTGAAGGCCTGAGAGGCAATGTGGCAGCATGGTTATTATTCTCTTTTGGCGTGGCATACACTGCCTGGGCAGTCTTCAGACTGATACGACGTAAGGGCCATACACATAAGCACCTGGATGAGAAAAATGATAAAAAGCAACTTACTGTTTGGATAATATTCCTGATTTTTCTTTTTGGTCCCTGCGAGCCGCTTATACCCATATTAATGTATCCGGCAGCCGAGCATAACTATGCAGCAGTTGGAATAATAGCTCTTGTTTTTGCCATTGCCACAATAGGAACAATGCTGATAAGTGTGCTGGTTCTTCTAAAAGGGATTAAATTTGTTAAGATGAGCGCACTTGAGAAATACCAGCATGTGATCGCAGGTTTTGCAATAATGATATGTGGGGCAGGGATATTGTTCCTGGGACTATGAGGTTTCGCGTTTACTCGCTGACGCTCCTGAGCTCGCAGCACTCACATGCTTTCAGCATGCTCGCACTGCTCGGTTTGTTTTCAGAACCTGAGTGAAAGACAGCTGAGGCCACCATCGAGCTTACGGAACTCGGAAACATCAACGGCAATGGTATTACAGCCGGCAGTTTCTATTTTTCTCCGCGTCAGCGGATAACCTTCCGGAACGATCACAGTGCCATTCACCCAAATACAATTTGCAGCATAGCCCTCAGAAGGATCTGTTACAATAATTTTAAAACTTTGAAATTCCACGTGATCCGGAAACTCACCGGCTGCAAGCAGTGTATTGTTTTCAAGGTAAGATATGCCTGTTTTCAGGTGTAACATATCTGTCAATCCAACTGTTGAACCTGTCATACCATGCATTTCAAGGAATGAAATCAATTGATTTGCTCCTTCCCTGTTGGTGCGTTCTGAGATACCAATATAGAAGTGTGAATCAACCATCATAATATCACCTGCTTCAATAGTTCCGGGTCCTGTAATTTCATACACAGTATCAAACCAGCTTTCAATCACCGGCCTCATCATGGCAGACTCAGGCCTTCGGGATTCGGCACCGGGGCGGGTGATTATTGCACACGAGGGAGTGAGCAGAGCTGTGTCTTCGACGAATACTGAATCAGGAAACTTCTCTTCGGCATCAAGCACAACTGTTTCGAGTCCACATTGTTGCAATGCACTGGCATAAGCAGAATGTTGCTGAATCGCCAGATCATAATCGGGAGTTCCCAGATCAGCAGATCTCAAACCTTTAGTCATACTTTTCCCGGGCTTCCTTAGTATAGCCCTTTTAAATAAGCGCTCATCCATTCCTTAAATCTTAAATCCTTAACCGAGCCCCGGGTTATCGGGGCGAGCTCGCCGTAAGGCAATCTTTAATTTTCAATCAAAAGGGACCTGGTGTTGATATTAAATTTATCCATAATAAAGTCCTGCTCCCGGTCCCAGCGGGATATCAAGCAATATCCAACCTATTAACAGCAGGGACCAGAAAATAAAGAAAACAACGGTATATGGAATCATTGTTGACATCAGTGTACCTATCCCGGCATTCTTATCGTATTTCTCAAAATAGACGATAATAAGAGCAAAGAAGCTCATCATGGGTGAGATCATATTTGTGATGCTGTCACCTATCCTGTAAACAACCTGCGAGAGCTCAGGTGAGTATCCCAGCAACATAAACATTGGTATAAACACAGGGCCCAGGATAGCCCATTTGGCGGATGCAGATCCCATAAACATATTGATAAATCCTGCAAGGAGAATAAAGAGGATGACCAGGGGAATAAGGCCCAGGTTCAACTCCTGCAGAACCTCAGCGCCCTTAATGGCAATTATGAGACCCAGGTTGCTCCATTTAAAAAAGGCAACAAACTGTGCCGCAAAGAAGACAAGTACGAGAAAGGCAGCAAGTGTTTTAAAATTTTCAACCATTCCTTTTACCACATCAGAATCGCTTTTGAACTTGCCGGAAATAACACCGAATATTATACCAAGTATGGCCGCAACAATAAACAGTACGGCAATGAATCCCTTGAGTATGGGTGATGTAAAAAAGCTGCCGTCAGGTCCTCTAAGGACTCCATTCTCGGGTATCAGGCCGGCAGCTATTATTAATGTAAAAATGACGATGGCCACCGTCACCCATAGGAGTCCTTTTTTTTCTTTCTGATTGAGTTTCTCAAGTTTGTCGGGTTGAACATCACCTTCATATTTGCCCAGCTTGGGTTCCACGAACCTGTGGGTTACCCAGGTTCCTGCGAAGGACAGGATAAAGGTGGAGACGACCATGAAATAGTAATTGGCTGTGGGCAGAACATAGTATTCGGGATCGATAATCCTTGCTGCTTCGGTTGAAAGACCTGCAAGCAAGGGATCGATAGTACCTATCAGAAGGTTAGCGCTGAAACCCCCTGATACTCCGGCAAAAGCTGCAGCGATACCGGCAATGGGGTGGCGACCCACAGAATGGAATATTATCCCACCCAGGGGTATTATAAGCACATAGCCCAGATCGGAAGCAGTATTGGAGATGATACCTGCAAACACCAGCACAAAGGTAAGCATGCTCGCAGGTGCTTTCGACACAAGTAAGCGAATGGCGGCACTTATTAAGCCACTGCTTTCTGCTATACCAATACCGAGAAGTGCAACCATAACTATACCCAGGGGGGCAAAACCGGTATAGTTGTCAACCATTTCAAGGAGAATGCGATGTAGTCCGTCCCGAGAAAGCAGGTTTATGGTATCAACCATTTCCCCTGTGGCAGGATGAGTTGCATGCCAGTGGAGAAGGTGCCCAAGCAGGGACAAGAATAATACGCTGAGCGCCAATATTCCAAATAAACTTGCAGGGTGAGGAAGGGCATTCCCGCCTCTTTCAACTAAACCCAGGAATCCTTTTTTTCTTGAAATCTTCTTTTCGGCCATAAATTGGTCTTTTATAGAAAACCACGAAGATAGCAGATTGTTGAAAATTGCAAAGTAGGATCAGGAATAAAGATACCTCTTAATTTTCCGCGTGGGTGTCTTCTGAAATGGTACAGGCTGAAGGACGAATTGATGGATACGCGAAAACCTGTTAAGTCGCTGGTTTACCTGGTGGTTGAGCTCGGCAATTATTTCTTCTATCTTTTCCTCAACAACCCGTGTCATTTCGTCTTTTAGGTGTTTATATTTCTCTTCTATTTCTTCGCGGTTGATATGTACCATGGCAACCAGTTTGCCTCCTTTTTCAATAACAAGAGATTCAGCCACGTGCTTGAAAGTGTTTATTATCGATTCAATTTCCTCGGGATAGATATTTTCACCACTGGATCCGATAATAACGTTTTTAAGACGCCCACGAATATAGAGGTAACCGCTTTTATCAAATTTACCGAGATCGCCAGTCCTGAGCCACCCATCATCGGTAAGAACCTCCCTTGTTTTCTCAGGATTCTTATAATATCCCTTCATAATATTACTGCCCCTTGCCCAGACCTCTCCTTCTCCTGTGACGGGATCCGGGTTATGAAGCTTAATTTCAACACCTTCGCATGCGCTGCCAGTAGACTCGACCTTACAATTGGGGTGCACCATGCCTGCTATCAGGGGAGATGATTCCGTAAGACCATATCCTATGGCATAAGGAAAGCGTGCTTCTTTAAGGAAGCGGTCAACTTCGGGATTTAGTTTAGCTCCTCCAATACCAAAGAATGTGATTTCATCACCAAAAGTGTGCATTAGTTTTTTACCTGCAGCCCTGTGTAAAAGTATTCTTAAAGGTGGTAGACGGTGCAGGAATCTAATAAGGCTTTTTTCTTCAAATGCAGGTTTGATCTTATTGAAATATATCTTTTCGATAATAAGGGGAACAGACAACATGATAGTAGGCCTTACCTCGCTGAGTGCAGGCAAAAGTACAGGTGCTGTAGGAGGCTTCCTTAAATAATATATGGATGATCCACTTATAAAAGGAATTACCATGCCAATTGTGTTCTCGAAGGTATGAGCAAGGGGAAGAATTGACAAGAACCTGTCATTTTTGTCTATATGCTTGAGCTCCTTACCCATAAAAGCATTAGATATAATGTTCTTATTGCTAAGCATTACCCCTTTGGAATTTCCTGTAGTCCCCGAAGTATAAATAATTGCAGCAAGATCGTCAGGATCAACTTTATATGTTTTTTCGGACTGTACCTTTAATGAAAACTCTGCCTTTCCATCTCCCTTTCTGAGCATTGAGAAATCATCAAGATTAATTATATGCTTCAGCCCGGAAGGGTATTTTGCTTTATTCGAATATAAATTACTGCTTACAAGCATTGCCCTGGCTTCAGAATGTTCCAGAATACTGTTAACCTCATCCGGTGAAAAATCATGAAGAACAGGCACTGCAGTAGCACCCATATAGGTTGTTGCAAGATAGCTTATCACCCAGTTAGGTGAGTTTGGCCCAAGGATGGCTATCCGGTCTTTTTTCCCTATACCAAGATTTTCAAAGAATGCTACGAGTGATTTTATATTCTCAAAAACATCCCTGTATGTATATGTTGTCTCTCCTAAAAATGATAATGCATGCTTGTCAGAAAACTCTGCAGCAGATTTATTTATTATCGAATTGAACGTTAGCTCTTTTTCTTCTTTCATTGTTTCCCTTTTCTCCCTTTTGGGGTATTTCTGCAATTATAAGGAATTAAATACCATTAAAACTATTTCTTTCAGATAAATACGTACGAAATTACCGGACAGAACTGCTATTATCCCTGCACCCGGAATAGAGATCGGTCCTAACCCACTTAATGCCAGGGTCATAGTCCATAATTTTTTCATAGATGGCGCAGGCGTAAGTATTATTACCCATTTTTTCGTGAACCTGTGCAAGTACAATAAGTGTATTTATGTATATCCAGTTATACTGTAGGGATGCAGGATCTGCTTCCATAGTGTCAATAACTTTATTATAATATTCGACAGCTTCCTCCTTATTGCCTCCGACTATTTTCGGTGAGAAATTAAGCTGGTTTGCTTTCTCAAGCATGGTGCGAATATGACGGGGGTCCTTTTCCACAGCGGCATCAATTTTCTCTTTTGCTTTGGGACCAAGAACCATCGCCTTTATTTTGTGAATACCCATTTCATAGCCCAGCAAAGCACCTTCAAGGGCAAGGTATTTCGCATTTTCAGGATTCTCCGATTTTAGTATTTCCAGTCCTGACCTGGCTTTATCAAGGTATTTCGAAGCTTCTTTCTTTCGCTCTTCTTTAAGGCAAAATCCAATATATCCATACTGGGCAGTAAAAAGTTCCTCCAGCAATAATCTGTCACCGGTCTTTTCGTACTCTTTTTCCATCTCCGTAAGAACCACCTTCCAGTCGCTCATATCACCTCCGGCATATGAGTTATAAACCCTTGCCCTGTAGTCATTAATATTTTGTGCTCCGGCAATTAATTGCAGGAGGGCAAATAAGAGTATCAGAAACGGGTATTTTGTTTTTGCTAATTTCATGTTTCTATCTTTCGTCCCTTCCATGTGTATTCTCCTGTTGATCTAAATCTTATTGCCTTATAAACAATATAATAAAGAGAAAGTTGTTGAAGTGGTGCAAGGATAATATTATTAATCAGATTTTGCCTGCTGGTCAATGATATTAGAAGCCTTATCATTATTCCTGACAGAAGAAACAAAACAGTGAGCTTCCAGGAATAAACAGCCAGGAAAATGATGACCGGGCCTGTAAGAAAAAGAAAGATAAAAGTCCAGATAAGACTACTGCCAAAAAAGTGCAGAACATTTTTACTGAAACCATGTACTGCCTCATCAAAATCATTATACATTCTGCAGGATATGCGTTTATCCCCGGTAATAACAGCTGTTCGATATCTGTTCTTCAGCGACCGTCTTCTGCCAGGGTCGGGTTTAAGCCTTTTAATGCGACGCATCATTTCTATATCCTCAACCAGGGAGGACCGCACCATTTCGTGTGGTTGCAATTTCTGATATGCCTGTGCATCAAACAGAATGAATTGACCGTTGGCCGCTGATAGTGAAGGTTTCTTACTAAGTCTCACCAGGGAAAGAGGAAGAAGGCTGAGCAGGATCCAGTTCATATTTGGAACGGTAATCCTTTCACCAAAAGAGCTCATAAGCTGTTTTGGGAAGATAGAAACCATGATCAAGCTCTTTAACCTCATATACTCAACCATCTCTGGAATAATATTTCCACCTATGCTTATATCCGCGTCCAGGAAAAGATAGTATTTCCCCCCTGCATTTTGAGACAGTATATGGCAGGCATTATTTTTCCCCGACCAGCCGGCAGGTACATTATCGTTATGTATAAGCTTTATCCGGCTGTCATTCTGCATCCTCTCCCTTACGACTGCAGATGTATCATCTTCCGAGTTATCATCAAGTACGATAATTTCGAGACTTTTATATTCCTGCTCACGCAGGTTATCCAGAAGCGTGCCTATATTCTTTTCTTCATTTCTTGCAGGAATAAGAACAGATACAAGGAGTTCATCCCTGGTGTCCTTGCGGGTTCTGAATATGTAGAAAAGGTAGTTAGCAAGAGCGACAACCAGGCGCAATCCTGCGAATCCAAGGGCTATTATGCTAATGATGCGGATCATGACCTGTTTTCGTTTTGCTTCGATATACAATTACTGTAAAATTCGTTATAGGCCTTTTCCAGCCCGTTCGTATCTCTGATCGAATCATCAGGGATATAGAAATATATCCATGCAGCGGGCTTGCGCTCGGAGAAATAGTCGATCATACAAGCGTAAAAACGAACTTCAGCATCATTTCCTTCAAGAATCCTGTCAAGCCCTTTCATAAATCGGAAAGAGCTAATATAACTTGATTGTATCTCACCTGTTGGATACATAAGCAGCATATTATTAGGATCAGCTAACAGCTGTGAGCTGTAGCTCAGTGATTCAATAATATCCCTCGAGCCCGGGTTAATCGAGAATGCTCCTGTTTTATTAAGGAAGAGACGGTCTTTCAATTGCTCCTCGAGCATCATCACATAGTACTTTTTCTTCAGCACCTCGTCATTGTAGTAATACATAAAGAACCCATCAAACCAGCTGAAATGATTGCCGATAATAAGCACTGATTTCTCTGTGGGACCGGGCTCATCCACAAACCTTAGAAACCTGAAATTCTTCTTCATCAGGTGTCTGGAATAAAACCTGAAAAATGCGGTATGAAACCTTGTATGACGGGCGGGGATCATAAACTGAGCAATTTCCATGTAAGTACAAGTGATCCAAAGAAACCTGCCTGGTAAATAAACAGGAATATCCCCAGCCTGTTTTGCTTTTCAGGTTTATTGATATACATGAGCCGGATAAAAATAAACGAGGCAACAAACCAGGCTATGTAGTTTGTTAAAGGCACCTTTTCAGCGCTCCAAACCCACATGCCGGTGTGAATGGCGAAGGGTTCAAGCAGAAGGTCGTAACCCGTCATCAGAAGAGCTCCTACAAGGGCCCTAACGGTATTTGCAGCCGGGATATAAGAAGTAATTATAAAACTGCAGTAAACAAGAAAAAGCCAGTTGAGTCCAAGAATAAGTGGAACACCTGCAATAAGCGGTACAAGTAATCTTGTATAGTAATAATCACCAAAGGGAAAGCCTGTTTTAGTTCCAATAAGCTCGATCAACCAACCAAATGTAAATATTATTATACTGGTTATGATGAATTTACGAGTCCAGTTTTTATGATAAAGCAAGAGCAATATTACAGAGAGCAGGATTGAAAAAGAAATCAATTGTCTGAAAATAACATAGCTTGGGCCTATTACAAAACCAGCAAAGCCGATAATATAGTAAGACATCAGGAAGGATCTTATTTTATCCTGTTCTGGTATTTTTATCCTGGCCTGCATACTGATTAGCTCTGATTATATTCTCTATCTATTTCTCTTTCAACTATAGCAGCAGAAGCAAGGCAAAGAGGTATTCCTCCACCTGGATGTACGCTTCCGCCCGTAAAATATAGTCCCCTGATCTTTTTACTGAAGTTGGCATGCCTGTTAAAGGCAGCAGTGGGTGAATTAGAGCTGTTGCCATACAGGGCCCCGGCTGTTGACATGGTATTCTTTTCAAGTTCGGGTGGGGAGATAACAAACTCATGCTCAATCCTGTCATGTATGCTAAGACCTAATTTTGATTCAAGTTTCTCCAATACATTATTCCTCGTTTTTAATACCAGCTCATCCCAGTCCTGGCCATTATCATGAGGGGCATTTACCATTACAAACCAGTTTGATTTACCTTCCGGAGCATCCCCGGGCACTACTTTGGAGCTGATAAAAACATAAACCGTTGGGTCATCATGCATGGTAAGCCTCTTAAATAGGCAATTAAACTCTTCCCTGTAATTTGCTGTGAAGAATATATTATGCAACTCGAGATCCGGATGGTCAAAATTCATACCCCAGTAATAAATTATGGCCGAGGAGGAAAGGTTCTTTTTCCTGCTGCCTGGAGGTGGCTTAATACCGGGAAGCAGGTTCTTATATAAATGAAATATATCAGAATCGCTAACAACAATATCCGATTCGTATACCTTGCCTCCGGCTTCAACACCTGTGATTTTCTTTCCTTCAAGGATTATTTTATCCACATAGGTATTAAATTCAAAATCTACCCCGAGGTATAAGGCATATTCATAAAGGGCATGAGTTATACTAAACATACCGTTTTCAGGGAAGAAAGCACCCATATTATGCTCCAGGTGTGCTATCACATTGAGGGTGGATGGCGCCTTATATGGTGATGAGCCATTATATGTGGCATACCTGTCGAATAATTGAACTATGTTTTTATGCCTGAACCTTCGACTGTTATAGCCATGCATTGAAACAAAAGGATTAAGCTTATAAAGGTTAAGCAGTACTTTTAGATTGCTGGGCTGGAAGAGTTCTTCTCTCCTGTGAAAGTTGCCAAAGATAAAAACAGGAGCAGTAAGTTCATAAAGGTCTCTGACCTTTTTCAGATAGTTGTCGATATTCTTTCTGTCTTCGCCTGCAAGACCGGAGAATGATTCACTGAATTCATCCGGATCGGAAGGTGCATTGAAAACTGTCCCATCAGGAAAATAATATTTACATATTTTATCCAGCTTCCTGACCCTGAACATTGATTTAATGTCTTCCGGGGCTTCCTCAAGCAATTCTTCGATAAGTTCAGGCAATGTCAACAGCGAAGGGCCTGTGTCAAACCTGAATCCTGCTTTATCGATGGAGTTCAGTTTTCCTCCCGGACCCGGATTCTTTTCAAAAACTCTTACTTTATGTCCCTTCCTGGCAAGTCTTATGGCAATCGCCATGCCCCCTAAACCTGAACCTATTATATTTGTTATTGTTTTAGTGGTAGTCATTCAATATGGCTGGTAAAGTGTAATTTATAGTATATTTAGAGGTCGAATATAGCAAAAAACAATTAGATGGAAGCCAGAAAAATACTCGTTGTGGGCTCAGGATTAGCAGGCCTTTCTACCGCTTTAAGGCTTATAAGAAGGGGGTATGAGGTTGAGATACTGGAAAAGAATGACAGGCCTGGAGGAAGAATGAATATTATTAAGAAAGACGGATTTACTTTCGACGCCGGTCCTACTTTTTTCAGCATGAGCTACGAATTTGAGGAACTGGCTGCCGACCTGAAAAAGGATTTGCCCTTCGAGCTCAATGAGTTGGATCCGCTTTATACAGTGTGGTACGATGAGCCCGGGAAGAGATATACCATATACAAGGATATGGATAAACTTGCAGCGGAATTTGAAAAAGTTGAGCCCGGCTTCAAAGAAAAGATGGAAAGGTATCTTAAAACAACCGGCAGAATGTACCATGATACCGAGGGTCTTATCATCAAGCAAAACTTCGATTCCCTGTTTGACTATGCTGCCACACTGGTAAAGGTTCCAATGATACATCTTCCCAGGCTTTTCCGGACCTTCTGGAAAGAGGTATCAAGATATTTTGAATCGGATGATGCCAGGGAAATAATCTCATTGGTGTCCTTCTTCCTCGGAGGGACTCCTTTTGACACACCTTCTGTATTTACGATGCTTTCATATACCGAATTTGTTCACGATGGGTATTATAATGTCAATGGCGGTATGTACAAGATAGTTGATGGGTTTGTTAAAATGCTGGAAGACAATGGTGTAAAAATTCATTATAATACTGAAGTGGTTGGCGTTGATTCTAACGGCAAAGGAATTAGTAACCTTGTTGACCAGAATAACAGGGAGTGGGCAGCTGATGCTTATGTAATAAATGCCGATGCTGCCTTATTCAGGGGAAAAGTGCTAAACAGGAAAAAATATTCAGAGGAGAAGCTGGACAGTAAGAGGTGGACCATGGCACCATTTACCATATATCTCGGTATCGATCAGAAATTGCCTGAACTGAAAATGCATAATTATTTCCTCAGGGGTAATTTTAAGGAATATGCCGGTAATCTTTATAAGAACCAGGCTTCACTCGAACAGGCATATTATTATGTGAATGTGGTATCGAGACTTAATGAGAATGCAGCCCCCGAGGGTAAGGAAAGCCTGTTCATTTTATGTCCGGTTCCCGACCTGAGGTATAAGCCCGATTGGTCGGACAAGGACCAGATTGCAGATTCGATTATATCTGATCTTTCAAGGCGAACGGGATATGATATAAAGGATAAGATAATCAGCAGAACAGTACTCTCTCCTGTTGAGTGGCGCGATAGTTTTAACCTGCATCGGGGCAGTGGCCTGGGCCTGGGCCATAATATGATGCAAATGGGTTACCTGAGGCCATCAAATAAGGATGAAGTATATGGCAATCTGTTCTACACCGGTTCTTCCACATTGCCCGGAACAGGCATACCCATGGCTATTATCAGTTCGAAACTTGTAACCCAAAGAATAGAGAATAAATATGGATTTGTACTTAAAGACCTGCATTAAGACGAGCAAGGTATTTACGAATAAATACAGTTCCTCTTTTTCAAAAGGTATAAGTATGCTGAGTAAGAAATACCGCGATCCGGTGTATGCTGTATATGGATTTGTTCGTATTGCTGATGAAATAGTGGATACCTTTCATGATCATGAAAAAGAAGTGCTGCTTGAAAAATATATTCAGGAAACATATGATTCAATTGATCGCGGCCTGGGAACAAACCCTGTGCTTCACTCCTTTCAGTGGGCCGTGAATAAATACGGCATTGGCAGGGACCTTATTCAGGCCTTTTTCGACAGTATGCTTATGGACCTCGAGCCATCAAGACATGACACACAATCTTATGAACAGTATATTTTCGGATCAGCCGAGGTGGTGGGGCTGATGTGCCTGCAAATATTTTATCACGATGAGCAGGGTAAGTTCGAGGACCTGAAGAAATATGCACGTAAGCTTGGTGAAGCTTTCCAGAAAGTCAACTTCCTGCGCGATATAAAATCTGATCTTACCGAAAGAGAGAGAGTGTATTTCCCCGAACTCAAGCCTGAAAAGTTCACACCGGAAATGAAGAAGCTTATTGAGAAAGACATAAAACAATCATTCCTCGACTCAAAAGACGGCATCAGGGCACTTAAAAAAGAGGCACGTTTCGGCGTTTACCTGGCCTACCAGTATTATTTCAGGCTATACAAAATAATCGAAAGGACAGATATCGATACACTTATGTCGAAAAGAATGAGCGTAAGCACACTGTCAAAGCTATGGTTACTCATCAGTTCATATTTCCGAAATAAGTTAAACCTTATCTAAATAATATATCTTCTTATTTTGGTTACTTTTGCATAGCAATCATTATTTAAAGAGATGAGCAGGATAAGAGTAACCAGGGAATTCACGTTCGAAACAGCTCATGCATTATGGAAATATGACGGACCCTGCAGAAATGTCCACGGGCATTCATATAAGCTGTATGTAACACTCATTGGAGAACCACTGGATGATCCGGACAACCCAAAGAATGGAATGGTAATCGATTTTGGCGATCTTAAAAAGATTGTTAACAGCGAAGTGGTGGATGTTTTTGATCATTCCGTCTTAATAAGCAATATGTTCGATAAGAAAAAACTGGAATCGCTCAGAAATACATTCAGCAATGTACTGGTGGTCGATTACCAGCCTACCTGTGAAAACATGGTTGCCGACATAGCAGAAAGAATAATACCTAATCTTCCGGTGAACACCCGGCTGCACAACCTTAAGCTTTATGAGACAGCTAACTCATATGCAGAATGGTTTGCAGATGACAATAAATAAAAAATATTATGTCAGATCCTTCAGACAGGAAACTATTCCTACTAGATGCTTATGCATTGATATTCAGGTCTTATTATGCTTTCATCCGTAATCCAAGAATTAATTCGAAAGGCTTTAATACCTCGGCCATTTTTGGTTTTATGCTTACCCTTGATGAAATACTTCAGAACCAGGATCCCAGCCATATTGCTGTCGTATTTGACCCCCCCGGCCCCACCTTCAGGCACGAGATGTATAAAGAATACAAGGCAAACAGGGATGCTACTCCTGAGGATATAAAAAAAGCCGTACCATATATCAAGGACATTCTGGAGGCCTATGGAATACCGGTTTACGAAGCTGAAGGATATGAGGCTGATGACCTTATCGGAACAATCTCAAGGCAGGCAACAGATATGGGCTTCACTACCTATATGATGACCCCTGACAAAGATTTCACCCAGCTGGTAAACGATAATGTGAAGATGTATAAACCGGCAACAAGAGGAGGCTCGGCCAGGATAATGGGACCGGATGAGGTTTGCGAGGAATACAGTATTGAAGACCCATTACAGGTTATAGATATACTGGCACTTATGGGTGACACAGCCGACAATATTCCCGGAGCGCCGGGAATAGGTCCCAAAACAGCTAAAAAGCTTATCTCGGAATACGGAAGTGTGGAAAAACTTATTGAAAATGCCGATAAGCTGAAAGGGAAGCAGAAGGAGATAATAGAGGAAAACAAAGAAGAAATACTCTTCTCGAAAAAACTGGTTACCATTGAGACCAATGTCCCGTTTACTCTGAGTGAAGAGGAAATAGTCAGGAAAAAAATGAACAGCAGCCGGCTCAGGGAGCTATTTACGGATCTCGAATTCAGAAGCCTGGCTCAAAAACTTGAAGCAGGTGATGAGAGTGCAACAGAGATAGCTGCAGGAACTGCCGCAACTGAAAACTCAATGCAGGGCTCGCTGTTTGATACTGCTGCAACGACA
>Ga0272441_10010437_pt1 | contig 14049 bp, 14 predicted proteins | sample SSMProp6N_FD_193582 | JGI IMG/M metagenome (GOLD analysis project Ga0272441, IMG submission 193582) | Marine sediment archaeal communities from Little Sippewissett salt marsh, Falmouth, MA, United States - SSM-Prop-6N | ecosystem: Environmental > Aquatic > Marine > Wetlands > Sediment ... | reverse complement strand
GCATTTGATAATCGTCCCTTGAATTTCCCGGAATTTGAAGGATACATGAAACAGATCATTTTTGTATCAGCAACCCCAGGGGAGTATGAATTGGATAAATCTTTCCAGGTGGTAGAACAAATTATTCGTCCAACCGGGCTTCTTGATCCACAAATCGAAATACGAAAAATAACAGGTCAAATACAAAATCTGATAAAGGAGATTACTGCAACCATCCAAAAAGGAGAAAGAGTCCTTGTGACCACACTTACCAAAAAGCTTGCCGAGGAGCTATCAAATTATCTTGCCGGCAAAAACATACGGACACGATATCTTCATGCAGAAATTGACACTCTTGATAGAACCGAGATCATCAGACAATTGAGATTGGGTGAATTTGATGTTTTAGTGGGGATTAATTTACTCAGGGAGGGACTTGACATCCCAGAGGTTGGATTCATTGGCATTCTTGATGCAGATAAAGAAGGTTTTCTTCGGGATGAACGAAGCCTCATCCAGATTATTGGACGAGCGGCACGGAATGCTAACTCTAAGGTTATACTGTATGCTGATAACCTGACAGAATCCATAAAAAACGCTGTGGAGGAAACGAATCGTCGGCGAAGAATACAGGAGGAATTTAATCTCAAGCATCATATTACACCCCAAACCATTATTAAACCCATCAAGGAAAAAGCTGTGGACATCAAGGATACAAAACATATACCTAAAAAAGAGATGCCCCAGATGATTATCAACCTTGAGGCAGAAATGAAGGTGGCAGCGGATAATCTAGATTTTGAAACTGCAATTACTCTTCGTGAGAAAATAAGGAAACTACAAAAAACACTTACAAACCAATAAAAAAAAAGGAATGGTTTTTCATAATCCATAAAAAATGCGGGGAAATGTATCTTTCTTTTTTGTCTCCTTCCTATTTTTTTGTGGATACATTTTTAAATTGGCAGGAAATAAGCTATATTATATGGATATTGAACAATTATTAAAGATTGCAATAAAATCAGAGATAAATGCTGCAGAAATCTATAAAAAAATGGCTGATAAAACAAAGATAGTTTTCCTAAAAGACAAACTTACTTTTCTAGCAAATGAAGAGATTGGCCATAGAAACCTGTTGGAAAAACTTTTCAAGACCAAATTTTCCCATAAAACACTAAAATTAGATATGGATATGAAAACACCACTTCCCAAGCTAACAATCACTGATGATATGCTCATTTCTGATATGATTAGCCAGGCTATGGAAGCAGAAAAAAAAGCATCAGATTTTTACAAGGATCTTGAAAAAAATTTTGAAGAAGAAGAAGAAAAATCAATGGCTCGTTATCTGTCCCATATGGAGGAGTCACATTATTATCTTTTAAAAAGTGAGCTTGAGCTGTCCCATAATTTTGAGCTGTATGACGAAGTTCATATGATGATGCATGTTGGACCCTAGAGGCATCTAGCTGGGTTTTGAGGTATTATTGCACGTTGTTAGGGATAACCAATCTGTTTTGTATAGGGGGTTTCTTTATCTGTTTTCTAGGGGAGAGGATCTATATGGACAGTGGGTTCAATTTGACATTTTGTCCTGAGCTCATCTTCAATAGATACAGCAATATGATGTGCTTCATCAAGGTTCATATGTGCCGGCAGCATGATATGTAATGTTACTTCGACATGATCACCGTATCTATGGACCCGGAGATGGTGCACATTAGACACTTGCGGAAAATTATGAGTGATTATGTCTTTTATTTTTTTATCAAGGTTTCTATCTGGGGCTTCTCCTAGCATTGATTCGATAGACTTCTTTAATATATTAAATGTTATATATCCAAGTAAAAGTGAGACCCCAAGGGCCATGACGCCATCAATCCACCAGTAACGGGTACCTATAAGGGCACCTAGAGCAATCAATCCTGATGTAATGGCATCACTGCGGTGGTGCCATCCATCGGCAATAAGGCTAGATGAGTTAATTTTTTTTCCGATTCGGAGGGCATATTGTGCTAATGCTTCTTTGATGATTACAGAAAAAAGAAGGACAATGATGGCGATATCTCCAAATGTTGTTGATTCACCCTGCAAAAGTCTCTCTATAGCCCGTGTGAAAAATGTAAATGACACTACTGCAAGGAGTGTGCCAATAATCAAGGTCCCAATTTCTTCTGCCCTTCCGTGTCCAAAGGGATGCTGTTTATCTGGTGGCTTTGCGGAAATCCAGAATCCCAATATGACAATGATGGAGGTTAATGTATCAGAAAGGCTATGCCATGCATCGGCCTGTATGGCAATTGAATGAAATGTGATTCCCACCCAGTATTTACCCGCAAAAAGGATAATATTAATGGTAATAGAAAGCCCTGCCACAAAATAGCCGAGGGATTTTCTAGTGGAGAACATGATAAAAACACCTGGTTATATCCTAATAGAAAAATAGGATTATAATTATTAAAATTTGCGAAAGAAAAAAAGAGGTAAAAAGATTACACGAGGATTGGTTTTGAAAAATTGGTTTGATCACAAAAAAAAATGATAAAAAACCAAAAATATATGTTTCATAAATAGATAAAACTGTTGATAAAAAAAATCAGTGGGAGAGCTAACAGAAAAGATATTAAACTAGTGTTTGCATTTTTTAAAAATCAGCAAAAAAATGGAAAAAAAAGACACTAGTTCATCTACACGTTACCCAAAAACAAAAGGAAACAAACTGTTAGGTGAACATAGCCCTTATCTTCTTCAGCATGCATATAACCCTGTCCACTGGTATCCATGGGGACCAGACGCTTTTAAAAAAGCTCTTAGGGAAAATAAACCTATTTTTCTTTCCATTGGTTATTCAACCTGTCATTGGTGCCATGTGATGGCACATGAATCCTTTGAGGACACACAGGTTGCTGACTTGATGAACAAGGTCTTTGTCTGCATTAAAGTGGACCGTGAGGAACACCCAGCTGTGGACCACGTTTATATGACAGTGTGCCAAATGATGACAGGGACAGGGGGTTGGCCCTTGAGTATTATAATGACACCTGATAAAAAACCGTTTTTTGCAGGAACCTATATACCCAAAAATACGAGATTTGGCAAAATTGGCATGTTGGAATTAATCCCCCAGGTTGAAAAACTATGGGAAAAACAACAAACTGAACTTGTGGACTCAGCTGACAAAATCATGATATATTTAAGAAAAACGACAGAGGAGACAGAGAGGAAAATGACTCTGGATCTGATGAAACTTATCAAAAAAGGATATCAAGAATTAGCGGGTCTCTTTGATGAAAAAAACGGAGGATTTGGATCACATCCTAAATTTCCCATGGCCCAGCATCTCTTTTTTCTTCTTCGGTATTGGGCGCATTTTAAGACAGATTTTGCACTGGAGATGGTAGAAAAGACCCTGACAAAATTACAGCTTGGCGGCATCTTTGATCATGTTGGATTTGGTTTTCATCGTTATGCCACAGATACACGGTGGCAGGTTCCCCATTTTGAAAAAATGTTGTATGACCAAGCACTTTTATCCATGGCATTCCTGGAATGTTATCAGGTAACAAAAAAGGAGATATATGCTCAAACAGCTCGGAATATTTTCACCTATACACTGCGTGAGTTAAGATCCCCGCAAGGAGGTTTTTACTCTGCAGAGGATGCAGATAGTGAGGGAAAGGAGGGAACATTTTATCTTTGGAGAGTAGAGGATCTTTGTGATATTCTTACAGAAAATGAACAAAAAATTTGTCAAAAGGTGTATAATGTTCTCCCGGAGGGTAATTATTATGAGGAAGCAACGGGTAAAAGAAATGGACTAAATATTCTTTACCAAACACAAACTCTCAACGAGAATGCTAAGGACCTGCAGATTTCTCTTTCTGAGCTAAATAGTCATCTGGAGAAAATACACAAAAAGTTATTCAGGCATCGAAACCATCGTATTCATCCTGCCAAGGACGATAAAATATTGACAGATTGGAATGGATTAATGATAGCTGCTCTTGCCATGGGAGGGCGTATATTAGGTGAACAGTATTATATTAAGGCTGCTGAAAAAGCTGCAGATTTTATCCTGCAAAAAATGAGTAGGTCGGATGGCCGACTGTGCCATAGATACCGGAAGGGAGATATTTCTTTTGTCGGGAATCTTGCGGATCATGTTTTTAATATTTGGGGGTGTATTGAGCTGTATGAAGCAACTTTTCGGATAAAATATCTTCGTTGGGCTAGGGATCTTACTGATGCCCTAATGACTTATTTTTGGGATTCGAAAAAGGGTGGTTTTTTTACTACAGCACATGACAGTGAGAAACTTCTTTTTCGCCCAAAGGAGATTTATGACGGGGCAATACCCTCAGCTAATTCTGTGGCATTGCTAAACTTACTACGTCTTGCCCACCTTACAGGAAACTATGAATTGGAAAAAAAAGCAGGGGATCTGATAGAAGTATTTATTCCATCTGTCGTAAGGGCTCCCTCTCAGTTTTGTTTTTTCTTAGAAGGAATAAATTTTTTTCTGGGATCATCAGGCGAAATTGTTATTGCCGGTAAACCTGGTGACCCAGATACCCGCCAATTAATAAAAATAATCCAGGAAAATTTTGCACCCAATCAGGTTCTTCTTTTCCGCACGACAACTGAAAAAAACCCTGAAATTACCAAAATTGCCCCCTTCACAAAAAATCATAAAGCTCTTAACAATCAAACAACAGTCTATATATGTAAAAATCATATTTGCCAGACACCATTAGTAGATAAAAAAAAGATACGTAAAGCACTAACTGAACAAAAAAAATGATGGATCCAAAAATAAAAATGGAGTTAAAAAATGAATATCTTTGTTACCACCTTTGAATCAGTTATAGTCCTTTTAGGGATTGGCTTTCTTGGATTTTGGGTTATTCGAAAAAAACTTATCCCGGGGAATATTATTGGATTGCTCTCCCCTCTTGCTTTGGATATTGCCCTCCCCAGTTTTATTTTTGTAAATATCATACAAAACTTCAACCCCAAGGAAGCTTCTGACTGGTGGACACTTCCTCTCTGGTGGCTATTGTTTGTTGTCATCGCTGGATGCCTGACACTTCTTTCCATGTTTATTTCAAAAAAAGATATACGATCAGAATTTGGAGCAAGTCTTTTTTTCCAAAACGGTATTTTTTTCCCCTTAGCAATAATTGCAGGTATGTTTGGAGACGATTCTGACTATCTTGTCTATTTGTTTTTATTTACCCTTTTTTATCCTGCATTTTTTTTCAGCACCCATCAACTATTTTATGGCAAAAAAAAATTAAAACTGTCATGGAAAAAGATATTTCACCCTGTCCTTTTTGCAACGCTTCTTGCAATTAGTGTTCGTTTAGGCAATCTGCAAGGCTACATTCCCGATTTTTTCATATCAATACTCACTCTTTTAGGAGGCATGACAATACCTATAATCATGATTATTTTAGGAGGAAATATCTATGTTGATTTTCAAAAAAAAGGGAAAATTTTTACACATGAAATAATCAAGTTTGTGCTCCTTAAAAACATTATATATCCACTAGTATTCCTCCTAATTATCATACTTATACGTCCCCCTTACCCCATTGCCCTTATCCTTCTTCTTCAAAGCGCCGTTCCCCCGGTCACCGCAGTTCCCTTACTCACTGAGAGAGCTGGAGGAAATCGTTTAATTGTAAACCAATTCATTGTAGCCAGCTTCATCATGTCTTTACTTACTATACCTGTCATGGTTTTTTTCTTCAGCACTTTTTTTGCTGCGCCATAAACAGAGAAGCCCTTCTTTCTAAATACCAAAAAAAACAATGATGCTTTGAAGGAAAAAAAGGAAGTGGTTATCGTATTAGGCGGTGTATAAATCCTCAAGAATCTCCGTATTGAATTAATCACTGTTGTTATATCTATTATGAAAGACAAATGCAGAGAAAGGGTTTCTCAAGGGCCGTTTATTCTCCACTTCCTGCTGTTTAACTGAAAGATTTTTATGGATAGTCTTTGACTTTTTCCCGATAATAACGAGAGTTATCACTGTCATTTCATCAGGTATATGCAATATTTCCCTGACTTTGCTGGGACTGTAACCAGCAATGGGATGAGCAACTAACCCGAGGGCTGTTGCCCGCAGGATAAGAAAACCTGTTGCCAACCCCACATCAAAAAGATAATATTCTCTTTTTCCAATTCGGCAATCATAGTCCTTTTTACTAAAAACTGCCACAATCAATGATGCCTCCTTTGCCCATTCATTACCTGAAGAGAGAGCAGCATGAATCTGTTGCAGCACTACCGAATCATAAACAAAGATATATCTCCATGGCTGGTTATTAAAACAAGAGGGAGCCAATTGGGCACTTTCTGCAAGGTCATTTATCAATATCTGGGTAACGGGAATAGGCTCTAGGGATCTATAGGCCCTCCGGGCTCTGATTACTGTGGCGATATCCATATCTTATTTCCTAATGACTCTCACCAATTTTATAGTTTTATAATGTTTAGCATTCTTTTTTCTAGACACATCTTTTTTTGCTTAACCAGAAATAAATGCCAATATAAAATCCTGTGTAACATTAATCATTTTATTTTTATTTATTTCCCAATATTTCTATTTTCTACCCTTTAATCCCATTGAAGGACAACATTTTATTGTCTGTTTTGCTGGCAAAATCGGTATAAAACTTGATGGACTCTTCCTCTCTGCGAATAGAAAAATCTAATATGTCTTCAGCAGACCCAAATTTTTCCATTTTTTCACCTTTCCATAACAAACCTCCTTTATAGATAGAACATAACTTATATAGAGGAGGTATCATGACTTAGCTGTAGTACTGAATATCTCTATAAAGTATTTGTGTGTAAGGAAACATTTAGATTTATAAGGTCTCTTTCGTTATGGAATAAAAAATAAATAGATGACATATTATGACCACTATGGAGACGATAACAAAATTAGAATTTTATCCCGATAGATGCACAGGATGCAAGGAGTGTGAACGGGCTTGCTCACAGGTACATTTTAAAACAAAGGAAGGGGGAGACAAATCTGCACTCCAAATTAAGGAAAAAAAAGGACTTTATAGTATCCAAGTGTGTGACCAGCGAGGGTTATGCTTGGACATGTGTCCTGTCGGGGCATTAACCCGGCGAAAGACGGGTGTTGTCTGGATTGATAAGAAAACCTGTATTGGATGCCAAGCATGTGTCGGGTTTTGCCCCATTGGAGCCATGAAAAAAGCCAGGGAAAGAATCGAGCCTTTCAAATGCATCTCCTGTGGATCCTGTGTCCGCGCATGCCCAGAAGAAGCCCTGGAGCTTATCACAGTACCCCTTGAGGAAAAAAAAGAGATAGTGTATCATGAATTGGGAGTAAAAAACAAATGATCAAAGGACAAATACCCATCACGGAATATAGAACAGGAAACACCCAACATACCTGGGATCTAAAAAAATTAAGGAAGAACCATAAAATCCTCCATAAATATACATATCAAAAAAATGAGGTGAAGAGAGGATATGCAAACAAAACACTTCATATTGATCTCTCCACTAATTCAGTACAGGAAAAACCAGTTACAAAAGAGATGAAGGAGTTATTCACGGGTGGACGTGGATTTGGTTTAAGCCTGCTCTGGAATGCTCTTACACCCGCTACACGATGGGACAGCAAGGACAATGAAATAGTTATCACGACTGGCCCTCTCTGTGGCATTACCCAATATCCCGGGTGTGGGAAATCCATCTGTTTAACTGTATCACCCTCCACTAACATTATCTGTGATAGCAATGTAGGGGGTTTCTTTGGACCCTATCTGAAATTCGCCGGTTTTGATGCCCTGGAGATACAGGGAAAAGCAGAGGAAGATATCGTGATTGTTATTGATGCGGAAAAGGGAGAGATAACAATAGAAACAGCTCCACTGGAGGAAACCAATACCCATCTCCTCAATGAACAACTCACCGCTCTTTACGCAACCGAGGACACGGATAAAGCCCGGCAAAAAGTCTCTGTAGTTTCAGCTGGAAAGGGAGCGGAACATAGCTTTTGGGGGTGTCTGAATTTTTCTTTTTATGATATAAGAAGAAAAGTCCCCCGGATGAAACAAGCAGGACGAGGCGGATTAGGGACCGTATTCCGAAATAAAAAAATTAAGGCCCTAGTGGTAAAAATAGATAAGTTTGATGGACTATCAAATAACCCCCAGGATCCCCACAAACTTGCACAAGTGGGCACCAAAATACATCGGGAAATCCGAGATCTTGACCGATATCAATGCAATATGCGGGCCGTGGGAACAGTCCATCTAGTTGAGATAATGGATGCCTATGATCTTTTACCCTGTGAGAATTACCGTTTTGGAAGTTTCCCAAAAGCACCCCGGATATACTCCCCTGAATTTTACAAAAGATTTACTAAAATCATCCCGGATGGCTGCTGGCATGGCTGCACCATGGCATGCGCAAAAACTGTTGATGGCTTCACCGTGGAAACAGGACCCTATGCAGGCCAAAGAGTGACCGTTGACGGCCCTGAGTATGAGACAGTTGGCTGCGGGGCAAACATGGGATTATGGGATCCGGACTGGATTCTTGAATTTAACTTTTATTGCGACACCTATGGCATGGACACCATTTCCACCGGCACAGCTATAGCTTTTTATATGGAGATGTATGAATATGGCATCCTGAACAAGGAACGGTGCGATGGATTGGAGCTGTGTTTTGGAAATGCAGAGGCAGTCATGGAGTTTCTTCATCGTATCGCCCAGGGAGATACCGGTGAATTTCTATCCATTTCCCCTCAGGGTATACGGCGGGTAAAAGACTGGTTGATTGAGAAAGGCTGGGGCGATCCACAACTAATTGAAGATACCGGTATGGAAAGCAAAGGACTTGAATTTTCAGAATATGTCACCAAAGAATCGCTTGCAATGCAAGGTGGATATGGCCTTACCCTCAAGGGCCCCCAACACGATGAAGCATGGCTTATCTTTATGGACATGGTGGACAATGCTATACCAAGCTTTAAGGATAAAGCTGAAGCATTGCATTATTTCCCCATGTGGCGCACCTGGTTTGGCCTTAACGGCCTATGTAAGCTACCCTGGAACGATATTGAACCGGCTAATAACGCGGAGACAGATGAGCCCCCTAAGGTTCCAGAGCATGTACAAAATTATGTGGAGCTCTTTACTGCTGTTACGGGAAAAAATATTGATAAAAAGGACTTAATCCTGCAAAGTGAACGATGCTATAATTGGCAGAGAGCCATGAATGTATGGTTGGGACGGGGAAGACGACGGGACGATTGGATTCCCTATCGTTCCATGGGACCTGTCACTGAAATGGAATATATATCCCGGAAGGACCGATATGACCAGCACCTAGTTGAAAAATTGGGCCTGGACAAAAAATATGTTGCTGGTTTGCCGATAAATGAAAAAATCCAGTTATTGTATAATTATCGACAGGAACAGTACCAAAAATTAGCTGATGCAGTGTATTATCGCCGTGGATGGACACCAAATGGCGTCCCCACCATTCAGAAGATGAAAAAGCTAGGGTTCTCCGACAAAAAGATGATGAGGATGCTAGAAGAAAAGATAAAAGAGGATGAAAAAGCAGGATTGAATGCATGGGGGGGAACATACACCAATGGTGAACAACCCCCCAGCACTGATAAAAATTATTGGTTAAAGTGGTAATTACTAGTTTATGGATACACAGGAAAAAAAAAGTATTAAAAAAAAATTAGAGGGCGCATGTGTAGGAATTGCAGGAATAGGGGGCCTGGGATCCAATGCTGCAGTGGCTCTGGCTCGCGCGGGTGTAGGGCATTTAGTTCTTGTTGATTTTGATGTGGTAGAGGAAGGTAACTTGGATCGTCAATACTATTTTTTTGATCAGATTGGGAAACTAAAAATTGATGCTCTTGTCGAGACTCTTCGTCGTATCAATCCATCTCTTGATTGTATTGTCCATCCAGTCAAATTGAAAAGAGGATCCATGGAGATACTTTTTAGGGATGTGGATGTGATACTGGAGGGTTTGGATCGTGCTGAAACCAAGACTGCATTTATAGAGGAAGTATTATTAAAGCTTCCAGGTAAACCATTAGTTGCCTCATCAGGGGTCGCAGGTTATGGAGAACCAGATAGGATTGTAACTCTTCATATGGGGAATTTCTATTTGTGTTACGATGAAAAAGCAAAGTCCAGTGAGGAAGATGTTTTGATTGCATCTCATGTTGCCCTGATGGCAAATTGGGAAGCGGATTTGGCGTTACGGATTATTCTGGGAGAGCACCATGGCCATTGAAGTTAATGGGAGAACTGTGGAATGGAAGGATAATGAGACAGTAACCCAGTTGTTGCAAAGAATTGGATATGTTTTTCCCTTGGTTATTGTAAAAATAAATGATTCTATCATTCCTCGTAAAGATTTTTCACAAGCCATTATTCCAGATCAGGCAGCAATTAAGGTAATACACATGGTAAGTGGAGGATAAAAAAAGAGGGAGTGTAACCAGTAAATACACTAGGGAAATATGCCTCTTTGTTCCAATGATGTCGCCACTTTTTTCAATGAAAGCATATAGGCTGCACTGCGAAGACTGGTGGCCTCTTTTTGTCCCATATTCCACACTTCTTGGAAGCTTTTCAGGATAAGTTTTTTGAGGTTAGCATTTACTTCTTGAAGATCCCAAAAGAATGACTGGATACCCTGGACCCATTCAAAATAGGAAACAATGACACCTCCGCTATTTGCCAGGATGTCAGGAATAATAATAGCCTTTTTTTCATTAAGGATACTATCTGCTTTATCAGTGACAGGGCCGTTTGCTCCCTCTACAATAACCTGGGCATTGATATGGTCAACATTATCAATCGTAATCTGGTTTTCAAGGGCAGCAGGTATCAAAATATCAGTTTCCAATTCAAGGAGTTCCTCATTGCCCACAGAGGAGACCGATTTATCATCATAGTCTTGTAAAAGACGAGATGGCTTTGTGGAATAGACATGATCATAGATACGGGGAATATCTAATCCATCCGGATTATAAATTCCTCCTGAAACATCACTGATGCCAATAATTTTGCATCCTTTCTCCGCAAGCAATTTTGCAGCTATTGATCCCACATTCCCAAATCCTTGGATAACAATGGATGTCTTCTTTGGGTCACGGTGTAATTTTTCAAGGGCAGCAAGAGTAGTCAGCATCACACCGCGTCCTGTTGCCTCAAAACGACCCAGTGATCCTCCTAGATCCAATGATTTACCTGTGACAATATCAAGAACAGTTTGTCCTCTATACATGCTGACAGCATCCATGATCCATCCCATGGTATCCGCAGATGTATTCACATCGGGAGCAGGGATATCTGTTTTAGGGCCAATGATAGGAAGTATTGCCGCAGCATATCTTTTGGTCAATCGCTGTATTTCCCGTTGGGATAATTGGGCTGGGTCACAGGCAATGCCGCCCTTGGCTCCACCAAAGGGTATATGGGCCACAGCACATTTCAGCGTCATCAGGGTCGCAAGAGCTTTTACCTCATCAAGGGTTACCTGAGGATGATAACGAATGCCTCCCTTACAGGGCCCCCGTGCACTGGAATGCTGGACCCGGTATCCTGTGAAGACACGGATATCATCTGAATCTGTCACAACAGGAATTGAAACAATGAGTTGCCGTTCTGGCTCCTTTATGACAGATGTTAAGGCAGGATTCAAACCAATTTTTTTTGCCTCTTGATCTATTTGTGCTAGAACACTTTCATAAAAACTTCTTACCATGGCTTCAGTCTCCAGTGAAATTTGCCTGTTATTATCGATGTAATTGTTGGATTCACAAGTGCCAGAAACAGGGTTAACTTAATAATATTTTTGTTTTATCTATACCCCTAGATGTGCCTGATATTGAAGATGCCAAAAAATCATTTATTTTGTTTCTTTTTTTGGTAATCCTTTATTGCCTCGTGAAGGGCATCTGCTGCCAGATTGGAACAATGCATTTTTTGAGGAGGAAGACCATCTAGTTTGCCAGCGACGTCATTGCGGGTGATCCCTAATGCTTCATCCACATGCAAGCCCTTTGCCATCTCTGTCACCATACTACTGGTTGCAATAGCTGAGCCACAGCCAAATGTTTTAAATTTAATATCTGTAATGTGGTCATCCTTCACTCGAATATACATCTCCATAATGTCGCCACAGACAGGATTACCTACTTTCCCGTATCCATCAGGGTTTTTTATTTCCCCCACGTTTCGAGGATTGAGAAAATGATCCATTACTTTTTTGCTATAACCAATATTTTGTGCCATACCTATCACGTCTTTTTTTTATAGAGAGGAGAAAGATCCCGTAATTTTTTTACTGTGTCCCCAACCGCGGTGACAATATGAGGTACTTCCTTGGAAGTATTTGATCGTCCAAGGGTGAGAACCAGTGATCCATGGGCTTCCTCATGTTTTAATCCTATGGCCAAGAGTACATGGGAGGGTTCAAGGGTTCGGGATGTGCATGCTGACCCTGTTGCCACCTGAATGTTATACATGTCAAGAGATAAAAGTATGCTTTCACCCTCGATGTAGCTAAAACGAAAACTGGCATGGTGAGGAAGACGCAGAGTGGGATGCCCTGTTAGATAAGCATCTTCTATTTTTAGTATGCCCTCTATAAGATTATCCCGGATATTTTGAAGACGAGAGGTTTCTTTTACCCTCTCCTTTTTTGCTATCCGTGCAGCCTCTCCCATCCCTGCTAGGGCAAAAATATTTTCACTCCCTGACCTCAATCCTCTTTCTTGTCCCCCTCCAGGAAGAATTGATTGCAGCTTAATACCAGGTTTTACATAGAGAACACCAGCGCCAGGGGGACCATACAGTGCAGATGAGGAAAGAGTTAGAAGATCAATGTTATCTTTTTGAACATCAAGGGGAACATATCCCCCTGCTGCAACTGCATCGACATGAAGATACCGTCCTTTTTCATGAACAAGTGTGCTAATTTCTTTGATAGGTTCAATGGTCCCGATTTCATTATTGGCATACATTATTGAGGTGACAAGGGTTTCTTTGGTGACAATCTTCTCTAGTTGTTCAAGGTCAACAAGACCCTGGGGATCAACAGGTATCAAGGAAAATGTAAAGCCATTTTTTTGCAGATATTTCATTGGATTAAGAACAGAGATATGCTCAATAGCGCTTGCTGCCACTTGTTGCCCCTTATCTTTATTGCGAAAAGCACATCCCTGTATTGCTAAATTGTTTGACTCTGTAGCACTCCCTGTAAAAAGGATTGTGGATTCATTTTCTGCATTGATGAAATCAGCGATTTTTCCCCTGGATTCCTCCATTGCTTTTTTTGCTTGAAGGCCTAATGAATGAAGGGATGAAGGGTTTCCCATCATATCCTCTAGATATCGCCGGGAAAAGTCAAGAACCCGGGAGTCGATGGGTGTTGCAGATGCGTAATCAAGATAAATGTGTTCCATATAAACTCTTATCCTGTGTCTCTAAAACCACATGGTTGCATCAGCGTCAAGGGCAAGGTCATTTAGGGTCCCAGCGCCGACAATTTTTACTCTGGGTAAAAGATGTGCTTTCTCGATACCCAACATTCTTTTGGATGCTTCACAGGCATAAATCTCAATATCCATGTCTTGTGTCTTTTGAATCATTTCCAACACTGTGGGAAAATCTCCAATCTTGATGCTTTCAGCTGTGTTGGACATCAAGATGTTTAATCCTCGCCCCAGATAATAAACACGAGGGGTGATATCCATCATTTTTGCTGTTTGCGCTAATACCAGGGGTGAGTATTGCCTGTCGGGTTGATCACTTGTCTGAACGTATAAAATTGACTGTTTGTTATTCATTGTGTTCATGGTTTTATCGGTCTTAATGTGTTTTTTTGATATAAAAGATTAATGTATCCCCTTTTTTTTCAAATTTTATCAGCTGATGATCCGTACGTTTTACCCATCGTGCAATATCCTCTTCAGCTGCTGGATCATCCGCCTCGACCCTGAGAACCTGTCCTTTTTTCATAGAATCTATTGCC
>Ga0272441_10010436_pt1 | contig 14053 bp, 12 predicted proteins | sample SSMProp6N_FD_193582 | JGI IMG/M metagenome (GOLD analysis project Ga0272441, IMG submission 193582) | Marine sediment archaeal communities from Little Sippewissett salt marsh, Falmouth, MA, United States - SSM-Prop-6N | ecosystem: Environmental > Aquatic > Marine > Wetlands > Sediment ... | reverse complement strand
GAACATGCGCGTAACTACCGATAGGTGCGGGGATTTCCATAGCATCAAGGACATCGTGCGCTACGTGATACTGCCCGGCATGACGTCGGAAGAGAAGGCCATCGCGTGCTGGCGGGTGATCGCGGAGAATCTGTACCAGTATCCCTGGGTGTATGATGTCCCACAGCGCGCCCACGAGTGGCACGACGCGATCAAGTCGCTCAACGTTTACGGGCACGGACTCTGTGGGTCGCAGGCGCGCGTGCTGGGCGCGCTATGGCAGGAAGTTTTTGGCTATAAGAATACGCGGCTCACCGGGATACGTGAAGCGAAGCCAGGCTCATGGGAGATGGGCCATAATCCGGGTGCTTTCATCTTCGGAACTATGCAGAAAGGTTTTGATCTCCGCAAAAAACAGGGACACACTACAATTGAAGTTTTCTACGACGGTCACTGGCATCATCTGGATCCTATGGTGCAGTATTATGCCTACACCCGCGATGGTTCGCGCATAGCAAGCCTTGAGGAGACAATTGCCAATCCCGGCCTGGTGACGAATCCGAGTCGCGAGATTGGTGGACTTATGCCGGATGGAGATATTTCCCGCGTCTTCTACGCTTCGGAGCCTGCGGACTGGGAGCCTGGGCCTGGATATTTCATCGTGCGCGATACTGTCATGGATGTTGACCTGGAAACGGGTCAGTCCATCACATGGTTCTGGGACAAGCTAGAAGGTCGGTTCTACTTCCCCTCTATCTGGCGGGAGCGATTCTCACAGCCTTATTTCGATAATGGCCCGCGCCATCCGAACGAGACACTCGCGAAATGGCGACACTACGGCAATGGTCTATTCGTGACGCGAAAGGAGCGGCTGGATCTGCCGACGCGGCTGCATCTGCGATTGCCCTATACGTTTGTGGGTGGATCGATGAGGTGCCATTTCTCCGGATCGACCGGTTATTATTACATGCACTGTCCATATTCGGAAACGGGGACGATGCGCGGCGGGATCAGGTCGGGTGAGAATGTATTGAATATCGACGACCTTGTGATGGGAGATCATGAGGCGCTCATGATCTTCAACGGCAGCGGTGTGCTGGAGAATGTGGAAATACGGCTGGTCTTCCAGCATCACTTCCAGACACGTCCACGCCTTTTAGAAGGCGCAAACCTCGTTAGCGTGTCCGGCGAGGTTGAGGGAAACGAGCAGTTAGAAATGCTATGGAAATGGAATGAGGCGGGAGGGCAGCACCGCGAGAGCAGGCACATCTTACGTCCACCAGCAGACGTTCAGGTGAACGTGGGAGAACTTGACATCGAGCCTGATGGAAATCCGAAGTATATGCACTCGCTTTCGCTATCATGCGGTAGCGGCTGAACCAAGCAGGGAGGAGTAAAGTAATGGGAAAACTGGCAATCAATGGCGGTTCCAAGATTATCGAGCAAACACTTCAGCAACCCTGGCCTGTGTATGATGAGAGGGATGAACAGGCGATTCTTGAGGTAATGCGAAGTCGGAAGTGGGGACGCAGTTCCTTCAATTACTTTAACCACGAGGACAGCAAACTCTGGGCATTTGAGCGGGCATTTGCTGAGTTTCACGACGGTAAGTTCGCCCTGGCGGTGTCTACAGGTACGACAGCGCTGGAGACCTGTCTACAGGTATTAGGTGTAGAGGCGGGATGCGAAGTGATCGTTCCCGCTGCGACATACATTGCTTCAGCGTCGTGTGTATTGCAGTGCAACGGCATACCCATTTTCGCGGACATCGATCCGCGCAACTACACCATAGATCCCAAGAGCGTCGCGGCACTTATTACACCGCGCACTCAGGCAGTTGTGGCAGTGGACTTCGGCGGAATGCCATGTGACACGGACGCGCTGGGCGAGATCTGTCGCAAACATGGGATCGCACTTGTCAGTGATTGTGCTCATGCACACGGCGGGCAGTGGCGAGGAAAAGGTGTCGGTTCCCACGCGGACATAGCCGCGTTTAGCTGCATGCCCGGAAAGACCCTGGCTATCGGCGAAGGAGCCGTGGTGATGACCAATGACGAGGAGCTTTATGGAAGGGCGTTCCGCTATCATCACGCCGGTCGCGACCGAGGTGCTGAGAGCATGGACTTCACATGGCCTGCAACTACGATACGCATGAGCGAGTTTGAGGCGGCAATTGGAATTGTGGCCCTTGATCGCCTCGAAGATCAGGCAGAACACCGCTTCGCGAATGTCAAGTATCTAAACGAGGGCATGGAGGACATTCCCGGATTGTCAGGTCTTGACGTGGACGAACGTGTGACTCGATGGAATCCTTTCCGCTGGCACTTCAAGTTTATCGCTGAAGAGTTCGATGGCACCCACCGCAACCAGTTCCGCAAGGCACTGATCGCCGAGGGAGTATCCTGTGGCATCGGGCCCACCAAACCACTCTATACCTTCAGTATGTTCGCGAAAGGCGAATGGGGAAAGACTGGCTGTCCGGTCCGCTGCCCGTTGTATGAAGGCAATCCTATCGACTACAGCATGGTGCACTGCCCGGAAACTGAACGCATCCATGAAACCGAGGCACTCGATCTGCAACACACGATCATGCTCGGTCCGCGCGAAAACATGGATCTAATCCTGGACGCCTTCCGCAAGCTGTGTGAAAATGTTGATGAATTAAGGACGGTGCAATAGCCCCTCCTCTCAAACGAGGCATGAAGAAAACAGCTATAAACACAAGCAAATGACGATTCATGATATTCCTTTCAGTTACTGTGAGAGATTAAGTAACCGGAAGTATATCATAGACACACAAAAAACGTCATTTCTATTTTTCCGCATATTAAAGGGACACCACCAAAACGCCAAATCTAGTAACCTCGCCAGCCATATCAGCCTTGACAATAATCAGGTGTAATGCACTTGAGTTTGCTATACTCTCGGTCAGCAAATCCGAATCATTTTGCACCGAAGGAATACCTCTCAATTTTCTCGATGGCATTTTGGCCATACGTAGCATCCTCTTTCGATATTTTATTTTGCCAACGACTATATCGCCTTCCGCTATCTATAGCAAGCACTTTTCCACACTCGCCAGAAGATACGAAAGACACCTCACATATACTATCGGAAGCATAGTCGTTTCTCAAGCATAATCACTCGATATAAAGTATTGCCTACTCCGCTCAGATAGCCTCGCTTACCAACTCTGGTTTGCCAGTCTCCATGGATTTCTCTGCGGCCAACGCAACTGCCAGGGCATCGCGGCCCATTTCACCTGATGACACAGGCTTGCTGCCATTCTCGATGCAGTTGAAAAAGTCCACCCATATACCCCAATTCCCATCGCGCCCGAACAGGTCATCGGGCCGTCCCTTCGACGGGTCCAGTTGCACCTTTGTCACATTGGACTTGTAGCTGTAGTGAATCTCCAGACTGCGCCCCAGGTGAAAACCTTCAGTGGTGATCATGCCCTTGTCGCCTACAACACCGATCTCGCGGACATGTGTTCCCATACGACCTTCTTTTTCGCTAAGAAGTCCTGCGAAGAAGCAGAGGCCCAACATGGCTTTTCTGCCATCTTCGTGTTCGATGGTAACCCACGCGTGGTCAACGATGTTGCTCTTGACTCCGAAAATCTCCTTGTGCACCGCCTGTCCGCCGGATGCGAATACTCTGACAGCAGGGGTTCCGAGAAGCCACGTGAACACGTCAAAGTGGTGGCAGGACTTCTCCACCAGTGCACCGCCTGACTTCTTCTTATCGAAGGCCCATGACATTTTGAAGGGGTTGCGAAATTCCTTCAGCCATACCAAATGTGGCGTACCTATAGCATCTTGATCGATAAGATCTCTCATGCGCTTTAGATGCAAGTGGTAGCGCATCTGCTGGCCGACTGTGAAAACCTTTCCTGCCTTCTCGCCCGCAGCAATCATCTTATTGCAGTCGGTAACAGTCAGGGCCAATGGCTTCTCGCAGTATACGTGCTTACCAGCCTCGAATGCCCCCAGGGTTACTTCACAGTGGGCAAACTGCGGTGTAGAGATACATACCGCATCCACGTCGTCCCTCTCCACAACCTTTCTCCAGTCTGTGTACCGTGCCGGAGCCGCACTGGCCAGAGCCGATGCCGCCCGGTCGAGATTGGTTTCGTTAATATCTGCCAACGCAACAACCTGGGCACGCTTGCCGAAGTTACGGTGAACGCTTGCTGCCTGTTTACCTCCTCGCGACCCAACACCGATGAATGCCATGCGTATCTTCGCCATCAACTTCTCCTTTCTGCGACAACATGATGATACAACTCCGCGATCCTTTCTGATGTGAGTTTCCCATGATGAGAAATGTCTTCCAAACAGTCCGATCCATTAGCGAATAAATCAGTGCTTTACTGAAAGTGGCTACATTACTTTATTCGGCCACCAGCAGGATAACCCCTTCTGTATTGCGCAAAGAGACCTCGCGTGTTGGCGCACCGAGAGTGCCGTCTGCGGCGACACGGCGATACGGTCTGTCCAGTTGAAAGGTCCTGGCGGATCTGACATCCCGATAACTTCCTGCTCCACCAAGACGAACGAGAACAAGGCCTTTGGAGAATTTGCGAGCCATGACCTTCCATCGATCTCCTGAGCTTTCTGACAACACTATGTCATCGAACCACGCTTTACCTTGCCCTTTGAATATCCGAAAACAGATGCGACCATAGCCATCGTCTTTCGTCCTGAAGCTCATGGAATATTTAGTCCACGGAGTAGTGCCACTCGCGCTGCACCGCGTCGCGCTTCCGCCATAATCTGCCCTATCAAACTCGTATGGATAAACCTGGGCGATCCCTGCAAGATTCTTCGTCTTCATTCGAAATGTCAACTTATAAACTGTATTAGGCTTGAGGTTGATGTACTGCTTGTTGATGTAGTTGCTGCCATAGTCAGTCGTCTCCACCATAGCGCAGAAACGATGTGCTTGTGGGAACTCCTCTACCAATTTGACTGGCCCCGCTTTCTGCCAGCCAGGCATGTCTAATCCACCATCAAAATCACCATTGATCAGGAGATTTTCACCTTTTTGCTCCCTAGCATTGCCTTTTTCCTCAAAGACGTATCTTGGTCCCAGAGGCTTGCCAATGTCCACACCAATGCCATCAAACCATAGCTTCTCTGCGCCCTTCGCGCCGTATAGCCCATGGCGGCCCATAGTCCAATAACTGTAATGTCCGTGGATGAGGCAGTAAACTGCTAACGCGAATATCTGCTCACGCTCCGGGGATATCTCGCTCTCTGTCTTCTCGCCATCACGCTTCCATGCCGGCGTCGCGAGATTCAGGGATGGAGTGAACATCAGCCACTTAAGTTTGCCCCGGCGTTCTAACTCCTCTGCGCGTTCGATGATCGGCTCCAGCTCCTCGAGGCCCATGTCGATATTATACAAGTGCTCGAAGTAGCACCCGTCCATCACACACGGTGTGCTATACCAACCATTGCCGGTGACGACTTTGTCAGGCGAGTTCAGTTTGATCTGCGCTATCATGCCCAACAGATCGGTGTCGTAGTTTCGCTTCGTGTCCGGCGGGTATTCAAGGACTGCAACCTCACCGCCCTCTACCTTCGACTCGTAAGCGAACATATGCGGGATGCCACCCAGATGACAGGTATCCGACCAGAATCCATCTGCACCCTCCAGTTGCTGGCGGATATAGACCGAAGCGACGAATCGCTGGTAATTTGGACTGCCCACGTTCATGATATAATCCTTTGGCCCATCCGGTTTGCCGTCCGAACTCCAGTAGTAGATCCTCAGGCGCGACTCCTTTATAGTTCGTGCGGTCGCCTCGGGATTGACAAGATGCGCGAACTCCTCGTCATCCACACGGCCATCACCGTTCCGGTCATTGAGCGGATCCCAGCCAGGGATAACCCGGGCTTCTCGCTCCAAATCCATGTTTGCCTTCTGAAGCCTGGCGGTAGCATCCGAACTCAGATGCAGGAACATATCTTCGGCAATGCCATTGTCGGTGATGCCCTGTTCCATACAGAATTTCTCTAACGAGTCTGACTTCGATGAGGGAATTACCATGGTGGCAAACAGACCACTGTGCATGATGAATCGCTTCCATTCCGGGTAATCCGTGTGCGTGCTTTTGCCTCCCCACTGAGTATCCGAATGTGCCCGAATCCACTCCCCGTCCTCGCCGAATTGGTGGAACAATCGGACGTGGTCCCATCGGGAGGGCAAAGGTGGACGGATTTTGAGTCTGAATTCCTGCGGCTTGGTCCAGAACCCATCCGGCCGCCTCTCCGTCCAGACCTGTGCCTTCCAATAATATACACCCCCATCATCCAGAGATCTCCCCGCATATTCAAGCACCGGCAAGATGGTTTCGACTTTGTCAGAATCCCACATTCCGCCGCGATGCTCGGCCAGTTCAGCTTCTGAAGCTGACACCAACACGCGGCAATGCGTCTGATTATCCACCTTCCAGCAGAACTCAGGATATGGGTCCTGAACTGACATGTTCCTCTCTTTCCATTCGCAGTATGCCTGTATCTCCTGCGCCGAAGTGGTGGCCGCGAAGAAAAGGGCTGATATCAAGCTCCCGATCATGGCAACCCGCACGGCCAGACCAACATCTCTCAGATTCCACAACAATAACAGCAGTGACAACCTTCGGATATTCGCCTTCACAATACCTTCCTTTCAGCTATATTGCTCTATAACGAGTTTCTTTGGTCCATATTTACACGAGTCATGCGTACTTATTCTCGGATCAGAGCTTCAAAAGCCGTGCAGCGTTAAGCATCGTTATTTTTTCTCGTGACGCGCGATCAAGACTCTCCAGTCTGAGTATCGCAACTTTCGAATATTGTAGTGGCATATCAGTTCCCAAAAGTACACGGTCAGAGCCAATGGCATCAAGAATCTGCCTTAGATCTGATAGAAAACGTCCTGACGTTTCTGCTGACCAGTTTTCTACTTCCGGTGCGCTTCGTATTAAACGATTTAGCTCATTATATGACGCACGTTCCAGGACAAAGTGCACTTCTGGAAATGCTTTGATAAGGGATAACACTGTATCTGCGGATACTGGTGGAGGGTTGACCAGCCAGTGTCTTTGCCTTTCATCTTCTACTCGAAAGGCTATGGATACCGGTATAGTTCTTTCCTGTGCAACTGACACCACAGAGGCGACTCCTGAATCAGTTGGATCATAACCATGGTAATTAGGATACAGTCGGATCGCTTTCATGCCCAGATTCTCAAGGCAGCATAAGGTATCTTCTACAGCCTCTGGATAGATAGGGTTAATAACTGCTGCTGGTATAAGCCTATCTCTGTGTTTGCTAATTCTCTCTGCAAGCAGTTCGTTACCTTTCTGTACATTCCGGTACATTATGCTTTCAAGAGATGAGACCAGAGCAAAATCAATCTCTTCTTCATCCATAAGCTGAATTATACTGACTGGATCGCTATGTGATACATATCTGAAAGCAAAATTGCCCATAGAAGCAACGTAATCAATTGTCATGATAGCGGTCCTCTTTTGGTAAGGAGTCCAAGTAGATTTTCTCCGAATATGAGGTGTCGATCTCGGTCGCTAATGTGCGCGCCGTAAATCTTCCCAAGCGATGCATAGATAGAGTTATCAGTCCCAAAGATTACCCTTTCTGCCCCCACCTCACGCACCGCCATCTCGGTTGAGTCTGCATCTATGCCACTCCCACTCGTACAGGGATAGATGTTGGGTGTAGATTTGACTGCCTTAATCCCATACTCCCAGTCTCCCAGGTTAAAGTGTGCCATAATGATCATGGCTTCAGGAAATCGACGGGCAAGTTCAACGATCTCCATCGCATCGGATTCGCCTGGGAACTTCTCGTCCCGCTCCGGTCTTGTATCTCTACCCATGAACGCGTGGAAAAGGATAGGAATCTTCAACTCAGCAGTTTTCTCTACAATAGGAAACAGTGTAGGATCAGTTGCTTTGACCGTGAACGATAACTTCAATCCTCGCATATTCAGCTCTTCAACACAATATTCAAGCTGCTTTACTGCTTTTTCGCCTTCAGCATGGTCTACGCGTGCGAAGGCAATAACTGATTCTGGATGTGCATCTCGCAACTCCAGAGCTTCGCGGTTTGGCTCGTCTTCGATTTTACCCGTACTTACTCCCCCGGAAAGAAATGCACAGATCTTATCAATCCCAGCTCTTCTGCATTCGGAGAGAAATGATTCATTGTAATCTCTGTCCCTGAACAGGTGAGCATGAGCGTCTATGATCATTACGCAACCACTCCTTTACCATTGAGCACAACCTGCAATGAGCACAACCGGCAAACAGGAATCCTCGCCTGCTGTTCAGTGCGCTGATAGATAAGAAACATCCTGCTATCGTCGTCGGTAATGGGACAAGCATCCTGACCATAGCCTTCTGTTTCTTTTCAAGAAGCAGTCCACAAGCCACTATTGCGACCATTACCAACTTCTGGTATGTCTCAGCGTATTCAACATACGGTTCTATGAATTAACACTTCGGATATCTTAGCCACGCCACTTGATTTATAGCGCACCTTGACTTTATACTGACAAGCAGCCTGTATCAGCCTGGAATCTTTCTTCGATTTTTCTGAGTTTGTCTCTTTGCCATTGGCCTATTCCCTTCGGGCTGGAATTGAAAACCCTATGGATAATCATACCTCCCCTTACTGCCTCTGACAAGCCTTTTTCCTCTCATTCAGGACCTCTGGTTGATTTAGCGTGGTCGGGTAAGGGAGTCACATCACTACAACTCCCTCCCCTCAGAACCGCCCATACACCTCTCAGCGTAGACGGCTCAAGCAAACCACTTCAGATGGCGCTGTCCCATCAAGCTGCGGATAATTCCATGAAGCAGAAAAAGTACCCTTATGACCTTCAAAAGTGATTTTTACCCCTCGGAAGCCTCTTCGTATGATATTTTGCACTCAATTGGCTTCATTTCAGCGTCAAAAGCGCATTCTTTCCCCCTTCGTGATAGATTGAGAGCAATGCTCTCAACTATCAGCTGTGCTGCTTGCCTTTCTGGCATAGGCTGACGCCATGGTGGAGCACGAAACAAAAGTAATTCTTCCATTGTCCAGATATGATCTGTAAGGCCAGCTGCCATAGCTGGTGTCTGTGGCTCCCACAGCTTTGGCGAACCGTTGCCCTTGGTGGGAATCGGCATAGGCAATGGCAGACGCAGACTGCTGTGGGGTTTGCAGAAATTGTAGTTAGTGCCTGCCACAATTAGCTGCTGTTCTAACCCCAATACTGTCTTAGAGCGTGTCTTAGAAGTCTTTTCATAGTCTGTAACTGGATATATTTTGACAACCTGATGAACCAAGACAACATAAGAAGAAAAACGGCGAAGAACAGAAACAGATAGCCATTCATGATATTCCTTTCGGTTACTTTTGTGACGGATTAAGCAACCGAAAGTATATCACAAGCATGCAAAAAACGTAATTCTATTTATCCGCATCATTAAGGTACAGCACCTCCAGCCGTGGTTTGGCCAGTAATCAAGATGGGAGCACAAGGAGCCAACGGGCAAAAGTCCATCATTAAGTAGATCCTCCAGCTTCTCAGTGAGGTTTCCTATATGCAGCATCCACTCATCGTCAGATGTCTTCCGCTTCAAGGAATCCTGGAATATCCCATCCAAAGGCGCTGGAATGGACGCCAGCATATCCGAACGAATCCACGGTCGCAGACAGGTTGCTATTTCCTCTACTGGCGCTGTGCCGCTCATAGCCAATACGACCCGAAGACCTCGCCTTGCCAACTGACATGCCATTGAGCACCCAACCATCGTGCCTTCGACAATGAGTAAATCCGCCGTATCTACAAATGGTATCTGAGTTCTCATATTAGTATCCCTGGACTCAAGATCAGCAAAATGGTGAGGAAGGCTGCCGTATCACCAACAGTAGAAACAAAACACAACATTGCTCTAGTGACTTCATAAACCCGAAACACTGACATTCTATTGGATCTCCATCATTGAGTCAATGAAAAACGCCGCTTCTTCACCAATTCCCTTTCCTTTGAAACTGCTTTACTTCCCATGGGAAAGGCGATATAATTCGGTGGAATACCAATACGGAATAGTAGATAAGGTTAACCTGGTATCGCGTTACCTGCGCAACCTTGCTGGCTTCTATTATCCCTACAACCTCAGGTACGGAGTCGAATATTATGGAAAAGATGACTTTCAGAGTCTGGGCAACCGGTGATAGTGTTCGCGTCAATCCCATCACTGGACACTATCTGGAGGATCGCACAGACATCCACAAAACATATCCCACAGGCAACTATCAAGAGATAAACTCATTCTGGGACGCATCCCGGGAGATGGTCACGCTTCACGGTGCGCGCAACGAATTCGTGAGTTTTCAGATCATCGTTGAGTCAATCGAACCAGATTCAAAGGTTGAGGTAACGTTCGATTCGCTCGTTGGCCCTGAAGGCGTGAAGATCGGAGATAAGAACATCGCGCTGTTTAAGGCCTGGTACTCAAAGGTAGTAGATTGTTCCAACGGATATGAGGAAACATCGCTTGGACCAGGCTGGTATCCAGACGCTCTCCTGCCGGCGGATGAGGACGGTAGCGTATCTTTTACCATCCCAAGCAACATAAACCATATTGGTCAGTCGCAGAAGAATCAGACTGTCTGGATCGACATCTATATCCCTAGGGAGCGGTGCGAAGCCCCTCCAGGCGTCTATCAAGGCGAAATACAAATCAGCTCCCTTACCGGACAAAAGACGATCAAAGTCCTGTTGAAGGTATGGGACTTCGATCTCCCGGAAGAAATTCACTGCCGCGGCGATATATGGAATGGCAGTCTGAAGCGAATGGAGCCAGAGCAGGAATTGCTCTGGTACCAAATGGCTCATCAACACCGATTTCACCCAGGCGTCGCCGGCTATGCGCCAGAGGTCACGGGGACAGGGAACAACCTTCGGCTTGACTGGACTGAATACGACAAACGTCTCAGCCGTTACTTCGACGGATCTGCCTTTACAGAGAAATACGGTTACTGGGGGCCAGGTTATGGCGTTCCGATTCCACACATACAACTTCCATTTGATTGCAATAAACGCGGACGAACAGGCGGTTGGCCGGCTCAGATCGGCCCTGAATGGAAGCCGGATGCAGCCTACGAAGCATCCTGGATGGAAGCCTGTAGGCAGACCAGGGAACACTTCGACGAAGATCCCACATGGCGGAAAGTGGGAAAAATCGTCTTCATCGGCGCACTGGATGAGTCTTACAGTGAAGACGCCTATAATAAGATGGTCTATTACTCGAAGTTGCTCCGGAAAGGTCTGGGCAAGGGATGGTTTCAGTATCGCATAGACGGAGGATACAGCGGCAGCGCTATGAGCAAACTCCACCCTTACGTGGAGTTATGGGTCTGTCATACCGCGGGTTGGGATCATCCCAAGATGATGAACTTCAGAGGCAAAGGCGTAGAAACCTGGTTTTATGGTCCAATGGTTTATGAACGGCGCGCAAATAGCGCATGTGGCTCAAACACTTTCACCGACCTGGATCTACTTGTCAACCGCGGCGTCGGCTGGGCTGCCTGGAAACTCAAGTCCGGTTATTGTGAATGGGAATTCGACGCCATATACGACGACAAGCGCCAATTGCAGCGACCAACCGTACCCTACGAGGAAGCATGGACGCGTGCAAAAAACTTCCGATCCGGCAGGAATGAATTCAATGGGAGTGGCTTGCTGATTTTCCGGGGTGAACTGAACGCTTCCGGTAAGCCCATACCAACAATTCGCCTCAAAGCTCATCGCCGGGGGATGCAGGATTACGAATATTTCTGGTTGCTCCGGGAAGTTGGAAAAGGCGCAGAAGCTGACAAACTGATGGATTCCATCATCACAACGATACCGTTTGGCAGGGATAATTGGGAGAACACCGATATTTGGATACACAATCCGGAAACGTGGGATGAGGCTCGAATCAAGGCAGGTGAACTGCTTCACTCCGTGGCCGAGATTCATTGAGATAACCGGAGGAGAACTATAGCTATTACCTATCCTCGCCAGGATCGGCAACGGTGGATTTGCTGTCAATCCTGCAAAAATTCAGTGTCTCCTGTGCTTTCCGGCACTCATCCAAGACATCGTCATCGGAGACGAATCTTTTATAGACCAGTCGCATTCTCAAATGGTATTCTCGATCCACTTCGTAGGAAGTAACTGGAATAATCCACTCAAAATCCCATGCTGGGCAGGATCGATCAGGCAGAAGACTGCCGCCGCCTCCGGATGGGGAACAGAAAAATCGCAACCAATGCGGTGTGTCGAAGACCAGGATCAGCGCCATTCTTCCAAGCCGTCCGTAGTAAAAAGGTTCATCAAACCGCCTTGCGATCCGGTCCCAATGAAACGGTCGTCTGCCGCTTGTCCCTGGAAAGACTTCCAGATCGCTCTTCGGAATATACGATGGCGCTATGTTGCTGCCAACACCGTGTTCTGGAGATATATATGAAAACCATTCTCCTTCGGAGAAGAAACGAATGCGGGGATCTTCTGGACAGTTCATATAGCAGCACCAGGATACCTCCCGGAAGTCACGGCTTCCTCTCATGTCCCTCTTGTCTCGAAAGGTGAGATGGTGATCAATGTAATACGGAGCGACGACTTGGTATGTAGCGCGCACATCCACCGGACGTTCCTCATCGGCGGCTCGAACTAGAGCGCACGTTGATTCATCTACGAGTTGGAGTTCAGGTGATTTACCGCGAATCTCCCCGGGAATCAGCCCGGCGTATGAGTTTCCGAAAGCGTTAAATTGGCGATGTTTTGAAGTCAGTGACCACAGCCCACAGTATTGTGTTCCTCCAACCCCATCCCGTGAAGCGTCCCCTACGATGGCCTGAATCTCTCCAGCCTGTAGCAATTGACAGTTTAGCATGACTTGCCTCCTCAAATGACGTATCCTGATCCCCTCGCCAGTGAGTGTGTAATTTCTGGCTTCGCCTATTATGCTAGATGCTTATCATAGACTTTCTGGCGGCGATACCCCCAGCCCATCCAGCCAAGAGGGTTGCTGTGAAACTCATCCTCTACGATGCCAATTGACACATCGATCACCTCAACAGCGGGATCTTTGCCCAGTTGCATTAGCAGTTCACCTTTTGGCCCTACAATAAAGCTGCCTCCATTAAATCTCCCGGAGTGATTCACAACAGCTATAAACATCTCATTTTCGGCGGCCCTGCACCTTGTAATCATCTCATTATCTGCCTTTTCGATCTTTTGACTCATGTCCGAGGTATTCGTAGCCAACGGACATGCGACAAACTGTGCTCCCATTGCGCGCAGGCATCTTGTGGATTCGGGTATCTCCCGATCAAAGCATATCATGAGACCGATGGGATAGCTTCGCTGTCTCAGCGGTAGCTCTACCGCAGCAAAACGATCCCCAGGAGTGAATGCGCCGCTGCCTTCGATGCTCTCAAAACGTCGGCAATGTACTTTTCGATAGACTTATGCTATCTCTCCCTGTTGAGTTATGAACAGGGCGGAGTTATGAACCTTATCACCCGCTTCTCTCTCAGCAACACCCAGGACGACGTTTAGGGACAGCTTCCTGGCAAGCGATCTAATCTTTGATACCCTCTCACCAGAAAGCTCTTCGGAGACCTCCAGCATTCTTTTCTGGAGGAGTTCTTTATCATCTGAAAATCCGTATCCATGAAGGACACACTCAGGAGTTATAGCCAATATAGCTCCTTTATCAGCAGCTTCCTCCAACGCTTCCATAGTCCGTTTAAAATTTTGCTCGATTTGCCATTGCTCTGTGTATATCTGGCAGATACCCACTTTCAATATATCGTGGTCGCTTGCGGAAGCGCCAGATGATGTCATTATCATAGCTTATTCCTTTCTTGGTCCTATAGCAGCTTGCTCGATTATATCCTATCAAGTTCCCATAGTGAGACGGAACATGGCGGCAGTGTAGCAGATTCTCTAGTTTCAGAGTTTTGCAGATCATTTAAATGTCCATCTCAGGATATGCTGTTATTAGTCTCTCCAGAAAACCAGC
>Ga0272441_10010435_pt1 | contig 14056 bp, 16 predicted proteins | sample SSMProp6N_FD_193582 | JGI IMG/M metagenome (GOLD analysis project Ga0272441, IMG submission 193582) | Marine sediment archaeal communities from Little Sippewissett salt marsh, Falmouth, MA, United States - SSM-Prop-6N | ecosystem: Environmental > Aquatic > Marine > Wetlands > Sediment ... | reverse complement strand
GATGATTACTCCAAAAAAAATCAAAACAACCTACTGCCCGCAGTATGTTCTTGCGTGAAGGTACATTATGCAAATTTTAAGAACAATTTTCGGAACAGTAAATATAGTCTTCACTCCTCTGCAGCAAGAACTTCCTTAAGATGAGCCGCAATCTCTTTTTCCTTCTCACCTGATGCAAGCTTCAAAGCCTTCCTAAGATGAGTTTTAGCCTCTTCGAGGCGCCCAATTTTGAAATAAACCCATCCGAGAGAGTCAATGTACGAAGGATTTGCCTCAGCCAAAGTTACAGCTTTCTTACAATATGACAAGGCTTCATCTAAATCTCTACCCTCTTGAGCAAGTATAAATCCTAAAGAATTAAGAGCATTGGCATTATCCTGATCCAAAGCAATAGCATTTTCCAAAAAGCGTATACTTTCTTCGACATTGTTCTGGCAGTAGGCGATATAACTATAGGCTGAATATACCTGGGGAGATTCGTACCCCTCATCAAGGAGAGAATCCAGTTCAAAACCTGCTAAGGAATATCTTCCGGTAACAGTATAGATATAGCTGAGGATCATTCTGCTCTGATATTTATGAAGGATATCACTGTCCGTTGTTACAACTTGTTCTAAATATAGAATAGCCGACTCATACTCCTGAAGGCGGGTATAACAAAGGCCGAGATAATAAGATATATCGGGGTTTTCTGCCGGATTTTCATCTAACGAAAGCAGTTCTTTAAGGGCGTTCTCATAGCGTTTTGAAGTATACAGGCGGATTACTCTGTTTAAGGAAAGCTGCATTCCTTTACTCCAAAAATGTTTTCCGGTAATTATCCTCGCATGTATGATGTACAGGATGAAGGTATACCGGACATATAGATATCTTACCTTCGGTTACGGCATTCCAGTCAGACCCATTTTCATGATGCGCCTCTGGCAATTCTCCCTGCAGAAAGTAATAGAAATCTTTTCCCGGGCCTTTAAAATGCGCAAGTTTGTCCTGATAAATCCTGCGGGACAGATGGGTTAATACTGCAGATGCAGAATTTGAAGTGGTGTTGGGAAAATTGATATTTAAAAAATGATCATCTGTCCAATGAGATTGTATTATTTCGAGATTATTATCAACGAAATTAAGGGCCTGAGTAAAATGGTACGGAGCCGTATAGGCAGCAAGGGACAGAGCGCAGCCGGGAATTTCCATAAGAGCCGCCTGCCGGGCTGCTGCCGCGGTTCCGGAATAAATGATGTCCGTTCCCAGATTCGGTCCTAAATTAATGCCTGAAAGAACTATGTCAGGTTTAACCGGCAAAGCACCCAGGAGAGGATAGAGAACGCAATCAGCCGGAGTGCCTCCGCAGGTAAATCGTTTTTCAGCAATCTGTGTTATTTTGATGGGTTCCCGCAGGGTTATTGAGTGAGATGTTCCGCTTCTTTCATGCTCAGGTGCGACGATCCAGACCTCATGTTTTTGTGACAGCCGTTTTTCTAAAGCAATTAATCCGGGGCTTGCAATTCCGTCATCATTAGTAAGAAGTATTTTCACAAGGTTCTCTTTTTTTAAGGATAGACGATCTGAACACCGTCAGATGGTGCGCAGGAGAAGGTTTCGGCGTTAAATCCAAAAATACGTTCATATTCTTTGAGTTTATCATAATAATCCTGGAGGGAATCTTTTTTAATGAGGGTAATTGTGCAGCCGCCAAAACCTGAACCCGTTATCCGCGAACCGAGGACACCGTCAATTTCACAGGCCCTTTTTACCAGCCAGTCAACTTCCGGGCAGGAAACTTCATAATTATCCCTCAGACTTTCATGAGATTTATTTAGCAGTTTTCCGTAAAGTTCGGTGTTTTTTGTTTTAAGGGCAGTCTTTGCTTCAAGGACCCTGTCATTTTCCTCAACAACATGGAGACACACTCGTCGAATGTTCTCCGGTACCAGACCCATACTGTGCTGGATATCATCCACTGAATAATCCCGTAACGATGTCCCGTTTTTTCTATTGCTCAAACATTCCACACATTTAACACAATCTTCTTTCCGTTCATTAATTTCATTTTCGATATTGCCTTTTGGAACATGGGAATCAGTGATAATAATTTCCATGTCTTTTAAATCAATTGGTATATATTCATATTCAAGAGTCCTGGTGTCAAAAAAAACGGCATTGTTCTTTTTAGCAATATAAGCAATAAAATGATTTGTTATTTCCGTATCAAGGCCCATAAAAGCTTTTTCTGATAATGAGGATGATTGTATCAGCTGCATTTGATTCATTTCAAGGTTGAGGAGCTTATTCACTCCGGCAGAAGTAGATATACAGAGGGCGGCTGATGCTGCTAATCCAATATTCTGGGGAATATTGCTCCGAATTGTGAAATCCATTCCTTTTAAAGGATATCCGAGCTGAGCAATTTCATAGAGTACTCCTTTAGGATAATTGGCCCAGCGGTCTTCCCGTTTATATTTTAGATTTGCTATGGTTGTACGCTTTCTCTCGCTTAAATCTGCCGAATAGAAACGGAGAGAGTTGTCCTTGCGGCGGGAAATGCCTATTTCCACCTTTATATCAAGAGCGGCATACAGAACATATCCGTCATTATAGTCTGTATGCTCGCCCATCAGATTAACACTTCCGGGGGCTGAAACTATAATTTCAGGTTCTACACCATATTCAGCTTTATGGAGAGAAAAGAGATTACCCATTTTTATCCTCGTAAAAATAATATCGGAAAAAGCCGTTCTGTGCAAGAAATTCTGTTTTTAATTCTTTTCCTGTTGTAAGAGCTTCCGGTAACAGGTATTATCCTATCAATTATGAAGATCAGGCTGCTGCTGCTTTCAGCTTTATCAGGTATCCTTATCTGCCTTGCTCTCCCTAATGAAATTCATACCGGGGGAATATGGATTCTCGGCTTTTTTTGTTTAACTCCTCTTTTCATAAGTTTATATTGGTGCAGGGATAAAAGATTTGCGCACCTTATAGGTATAGTATACGGCTTAGTATCCTCTGTCTGCTGTTATTACTGGCTAATGTATTTCGGCGAATTTTCTTTGTGGACTATAACAGGGGTCAGTTTAGGATACGCTGTTTTCTGCTTCTTCCTTGCCCCTTTTCTTCAGCGCTTGATACAATTACCTCGAATATACAGGCCTTTTATTCTTGCTGCGGCATGGACTCTGTATGAATATTTCAAATCATCCGGATATCTTGCCTTCCCCTGGGGACTTTCTGCTTATCCTTTGGCTGATTTTCTGCCGCTTATTCAAATTGTGGATATTACCGGGATCTGGGGACTCTCTTTTCTTATGGCGTGCGCGAATACCCTGATCATGGAGGGGATTCTGCTGATTACAGAATCCCCGGGGAACACAAACAGGAACCCTATATTCTTCCGGCAGGTGATTTTCTGGGGATCCTGTATGCTTATTTCACTTCTTTACGGGTTGTTCCGCATGAACCAGGATATTCCAATAAAAAAATCCTTTACAGCAGTTATAGTGCAGGCAAATATTGACCCGTGGGTAGGTACAAATGAGATTCCGAGTCTGATTACTGCCCAGAATTTATCCAAAGAAGGAATTGCCGAACTTGGAGAAGTTCCGAATGTTATCACATGGAATGAAAGTTCATTCAGAAGGCCTTATGTGGAGTACAGGGATTTTTTCGAAAAATATCCGGAGGGTGACTCTTTTGTCTCTTTTATGAAGGAGAGCGGCAGTTTCCTTCTTGCTGGCTCGCCTTATGTCCTTGACTGGGATAAAAGGGAAATGCTGAATGCTGTTCTTTTAATCAATTCTGAGGGGACTGTTCAGGATTTTTACGGAAAACAGCATCCTGTTCCACTGGCGGAGCATGTTCCTTTTTGGGAGCTGAAAATTGTCCAGCGCTTTTATAAAAATGAAATAGGGCTTCCCAATGGAGGCTGGGTTTTAGGAACAGAATCAAAAATTTTTACCATTCCTCTTAAAGACGGGGGCACCCTCGATTTCGGGGTTCCTATATGTTTTGAGGATGCTTTTCCTCCCCTCTGCAGACAGTTTTTCAGAAAAGGCGCGGAAGTACTGATTAATTTATCGAATGATTCCTGGTCTCAAACGGTTTCAGCGGAAATCCAGCACTTTGTAGTTGCAAAATTCCGGGCGGTTGAGTCAAAGCGGGTCTTAGTACGTTCCACTAATGGAGGCGTAACCGCGGTGATTGGTCCTTTCGGGGAAATTCTCGATACACTGCCGCTGTTTACGGAATCGTATATTGCAACCTCTATTCCCGTGTATGCGGAAGATTCACCTACATTCTACATGCTTTTCGGAGATTATCTCCCGTTCCTTTTTCTCGGATTGATACTGACGACTCTGGTAATTCAGGCACGAGGGAAAAAGAGGACTTCTAAGAACTGCAGCTTTTAGAAGTCTGCCATAATGCAGACCTCTATCAGCCCCAATTCAAGGTTATTAGAGGTCCCATACATAATCTATTCTTTGATACCGTATTTCTTCTTGAACCGTTCTACCCGGCCTGCTGTATCTACTAATTTCTGCTTTCCGGTAAAAAACGGATGGCAGTTAGAACAGATTTCAACCTGAAGATCCTTAACAGTTGAACGGGTTTCAATAATGTTTCCGCAAGCACATGTTATCTTGGTAAATTCATATTTCGGGTGCAAGCCTTTTTTCATTGTTTTTCCTCCAAATATCTCACAGTCCTCAGCTAATATCGCTTACACTGGACGTATTCATCGATCTTAAGAAAGCCTTATTATTCTTTGTCTTTTTCATTTTGTCAATGAGAAGTTCAATAATTTCCACATCATCCATAGGATTGAGAACTTTGCGAAGAATCCACATTTTATTGAGTTCTTCCTCTGTAAGCAGTAGTTCTTCTTTCCGTGTTCCGGATTTTTTAATACTGATGGCAGGAAACAGACGTCTGTCTGAAAGTTTCCGGTCCAGATTGATTTCCATGTTGCCTGTCCCTTTGAATTCTTCAAATATTACTTCATCCATCCGGCTGCCTGTTTCAATAAGGGCTGTGGCAACTATAGTCAGGCTGCCGCCGTTTTCTATATTACGGGCGGCGCCGAAAAATCTTTTAGGTTTATGCAGAGCGTTGGAATCAACACCGCCGGAGAGGATTTTTCCAGAAGTAGGTACTGTCTGATTATAAGCCCTGGCAAGACGGGTAATTGAATCCAGAAGAATAACGACATCTTTCTTGTGTTCTACCAGTCTCTTTGCCTTTTCAATAACCATTTCAGCGACCTGGACATGCCTTGTTGCCTGTTCATCAAAGGTTGAAGCTACAACTTCTCCTTTTACATTTCTCCTCATATCTGTTACTTCTTCAGGCCGTTCATCAATTAACAGAACAAGGAGTATCACTTCAGGATGATTCGTTGTAATCGAATTTGCTATCTGCTGTAAAAGAATGGTTTTCCCGGTTCTTGGAGGGGATACAATCAAACCCCTCTGCCCTTTTCCTATGGGGCAAAATAAATTCACCATTCTTGTGGATGTATATCCCCCTTCAATTTCCAAATTAAGCTTCTCATCAGGATAAAGAGGGGTTAGATTATCAAAAGGAACCCTTGTTTGGGCGATGGAAAGTTCATCAAAATTAACGCCCTCTACCCGAAGCATAGCGAAAAATCGCTCCCCTTCCTTGGGAGGCCGTATCTGTCCGGAAACCGTATCTCCGGTTCTCAGGTTAAAAAGGCGTATCTGAGAAGGTGAAATATAAATGTCATCAGATCCGGGGAGATAACTGTTCTGAGGAGAACGGAGAAAACCGTACCCGTCCGGAAGAATCTCTATTGATCCATATGCCTGAATAAGACCGCCTGAGAGAGTGTGTGCTTTTAAAATATGGAATATTAATTCCTGTTTTTTAAGGGAAATAAGCTCTTCCTTTGATTTTCCCATTGAAACTGCCAGTTCCCTTAGTTCCGGCATAGTCATTCTCGTCAGTTCATTGATACTCAGTTTCTCTTTTTCATTGTTTTTAGTATCATTCTTAGTCCTATATTTATTCTTTATCTCTCTTTCTGATGCAGACACCTTTTCCGGGTTATTATCTCCATTTCCTTCATTAGCAGCTATGGTTTCAGGATTCTCTGTTTTCTTTCCATTTCCATTGTTGTCCCGGGAATTATCCGGATTTTCTGCAGTTGTTTCCTGGGTGTCATCTTTTATAAGTTCAACTTTAATTTTTTTCTTCCGGGTTCTCGGTTTTTTGACCCTGGCAACTAAAACTGTCCCGTTTGCTTCATTTCCATTTTCTTCTATCTTTTGAGATGAAATCACATTATTCTCTTCCTTTTTTTCATCCGGAGGATCAACTGAAGATGTTTCAATTTCGTTTTTTAACGTTTCTTCTTCCACAGGCACCTCTTCCGCAGAATCCTTTTCAGGAGTAGTCTGCTCTAGTTTGTCCTCAAAAATTAATTCATCCTGATCAACTGCATTTTCTGCTTTTTTAGTTTTTTTTCTGATTAATGCCACGAAGAACTCCAATTCCAGTTACTGTTTTTTATTTTCTGTATTTCTGATTTGAATATATATTCAAAGAGTATTTTGCGGATTTTTCGCAGTTTTACTACCTTTAAATATATTGCCAGATTTCTTCACTGTCAAGTAGTTGATTCTCCTCAATAAGTGCTTTTAGGAGTAAAAGTACCGCAGATCCGGATTTTCTTCTTACTGCATCCCTGCTTCCGTGAAATGTAAAACTTCTGAGGAATCTGTCTCCGTTTTTTACCTGAAAAGAAATCCAAACAGTTCCCACCGGTTTATCCGGTGTTCCGCCGTCAGGACCGGCAATACCGGATACAGCATAGGCTGTATCTGCACCGGTCTTTTCAAGCACCTTATGAGTAAGGGCTTGCACTGCCTCGCCGGAAACAGCACCGTATTTGCCAAGAATATCAGAATCTACTCCCAATTGTACTTTTGCTTTATTAGAATAAACAATGAATCCTCCCCAGAAAACTGCAGAACTTCCCGGTATATCGGTAATTAATTTAGAAATATAACCTCCTGTGCATGATTCCGCCCCTGCCAAGGTATACTTTCTCTCTTTTAATGCAGTTACAAGTTCCAGCGCAGGGTCATAAACACCTTTTCTTATAAAGAGGTCTCTTCCGCTGTTCATGAGACTGCTGAAGCTCTTTTCCAGAATTTCCCTGTTATTTCCTTTGAGGTGAAAAATTATCCGAAAAGGCTCGATACGGGTACCCCAGGTTACTCCGGCGGCACTATTTTCTTTTAAAAGGACTTCTAATTTAGATTCCGGGATACAGATACTTGTCCCCCAAAGGATTTCATGCTTACGCTTCAGCATCCATTTGTTCAGGAGAGGTGTGACATGTTCTAGGAACATTGGTATTAGTTCCTTCGGCGGTCCGGGAAGGACTATTATATTTGCACCCTCAACTGATCCCCAAAATCCCGGAGCGGTGCCGTTTTTATTAGGCATAAGAAAAAAATTTTCAGGTATAAATGCCTGTTTTCTATTACTCTCCGCTGGTTCCCGGTCTTTGAAAAATTTTTTCAGCATTTCCCATATTGCATCTGAAAAAACAAGTTTTCGAGCTGCAGCCTCAGCCACAGCATCTCTGGTTATATCATCAGATGTGGGGCCTAATCCTCCTGAAATGATCACAACAGCCGAATTTTTAACCGCCTTACGTATAGCAGGCACAAGTACATCCTGATCGTCCGGCAGTATTTCAATTCCACGCACAGAAAAGCCGAAATTATCAAGCTGTTCTGAGATAAATTTCCCGTGTTTATCCTGAATTATTCCTGTAGTTAATTCGGTTCCCACGGAGATGATGTTTGCTGAAGTTTCTTTTTTAAACACTCTGAACTTGACTTTTTAATTTTTCCACAGGTTTTGAAAATATGTCCACATTTTCAGGGTCCTTAATCATTTCGCATTTTCCCTCAAAAACCACACCGTCAGCAATTCTCAGTTTTGAAGTCTTTATATTTCCGTATACTTTACCTGTGGAAAGCATCTCGAGATTATTCGAGGCGGTAATATTACCACGTACAACACCGCCGATTACGATTGATCCAACCTGAATGTCGGCATTGACAACGGCACCCTCCTCTATATAGAGGAATCCCTTGGATATAATATTGCCTTTGAAGGTCCCGTCAATTTTCAATGATTTTGAAAAACGCATGGTTCCGTCAAAAACAGTCGATTTCCCTAAGGTTGTAGTTATCTCTTCCATTATCTTTTTTTCAGAATTCTTCGCCATTATTTTCCCGCATCAGATTTTACGTAAATCTATTAGGATAGAACTCGTTTACTTGGTCTGCATTACAAAAACGCCATCCCAGTCCTCCGGAGGAGGATTTTCAATATAATGTTCGCAGCGTTTATGATAAACTTTTGAAGGTCCATCCTTGGAGTCGATTTTAAGAGCCTGAGCAAAGTAATTTTTTGCTCCCTCGAAATCCATGAGCTTGTACTTTTTCCGACCCTCTGTGAACAATCGGAGAACCTCTTTTTTTTCTTCTGAAATCACTTCAGAACTCCGTTCTTATAAAATTTTACTTTTTTTCTATAAAATGTTTCTGGAACTTTTCTTCCAGTTCCTGCAGACTTATTTCCCTAATTTCATCACCGTTTTCCGGATGTTTCATTTCTTCTATTTCTTCTTCAAGACCATTAAGGGTCGCTAAAACCCCCTCACACTTACTGGTCACCAATTCAGTAAATTCAGTTACCTCTTTAGGATTTTCAGTTTTCAGACTCCGTGCCCTTTTAAGGAGCTCAAGGACCGGTTCTTTAACATGTTCTGTAAAATATATAAGGGAAGAATTCAGGGAATCCATCTGGGCAATCCAGCGTTCCTTCTGGAGGACCTTTTTTGCCAGTTCTCTATTATGGAGAACAGCTTTAATCCTGGCAAAAACCTCTGAAAAATTAAAAGGTTTTGTAATATAATCCTCGATCCCCAATTCAAAGCCTTCGATCTTGTCTTTTACATCGTCCATAGCGGAAAACATAATAATTGGAATATCTTTAAATTTTTCATATTCCTCATCATTCTTGACAATCCTGGTAACCTCCCATCCAGAGAGTTTAGGCATTATGTTATCAAGAATAATAAGATCAGGTTTGAAAATTTTTATCTTTTCCAGAGCCTGCTCGCCATCCTCCGCCATCTCCACTTCAAAACCGAGTTTAGTAAGCATAACATCAAAGAATTCAAGGTTAATTGGTTCATCATCTACGATGAGAATCTTCGCCTTTACCGCCACATTTTAGCTCCTGTCAGTGTATTTTCCTATACTTCATCTGTATTGTCAATTGGATTTTCTTCTCCGCCTCACAGCAGTCCGGATTATACCGAAGGCAATGAGTACAAGAGCGCCATAGACTGAAGTTATACCGAGCCAGTCTCCCCATTTTGTATAGAGGGTATCTTTTTTATTAAATACAGGTACATCTGTAACAAGATGTCCTTCAATAAAAGGATCAATACGGTCTATTATCTTGCCGTTCGGATCAATAGCACAGGTAATTCCGCCGTTTGTGCTGCGGACAACGGACCGTTTATTTTCAACCGCTCTGAAAACAGCCATACTCATGTGCTGGATCTCTGAAGGAATAGAATGAGACCAGGAATCATTTGTTAAATTAACGATTACATCAGCTCCGTTTCTAATAAACTCCCTGGAAAGATAACCAAAGGTATCCTCGAAACAGATTGGGGTGGAAAACTGTATCCCGTCAACAGAAAAAACAGTATATTCATCACCTTTCTCCCAGAAATGGGTGTCTGCTTCCTCGAGCATCCTGTAAATACCGGGGAGCTGCTTTTCATAGGGAAAATGTTCTGTAAAAGGAACTAAATGGGTTTTCCGATAGATCTGCTGAAAATCTCCATCTTTATACAGGAGGGAAGCGTTATAATCTACTCGTTTTGTTCCGCCGAGCCGCTGAAGTTCGCCGTCATCATTTCCGATTACATAGGGGACTTCCTGAACAGAAAGGAAATCCCGTAAACGGTGGACGAGATCGTAAGCTTCCTGGTTGGTTCTATGACGGGTATGATACTGAATCGCCGGAATAAATGATGTTTCAGACCATACAACAATTTCCGGATTCTCTTTCAGCGCTTCCCTGCTGAGTTCAATAAGAAGCTCCAGGGATTCTTCATAATCATTTTTCCATGGGTCCACATTGTGCTGAATAAGTGCCACTCTCCAGTTTTTTATAGACGAAAAATCCTCTTTGTCAATTATTCCATATAGCAGAACAGCAATAAAAAGGAGGGCATAAATAATCAAATCTATACGATGAGATTTCAGAAAACGGTGAAAATCCTTAATGCCGTTTTTCAGAGCATTTCCGAAGTATACTGAAGGGAAAACCACGAAAAATGAAACACCGAACACGCCGGTCAGGGCTGAAAACCTGATCAGGGGGAGAAAAAGATATTGCGTATATCCCATTATCCCATATGAATACCCTAAAAATCTGGTGGTCTTCAGGTATTCATAAGCTATCCAAAGAACCATTTGCCAAATGTAACCGTATTTTGGGAAAAAATTATCAATAAGTTTTAGGAGAGGAAGAAACAACAGGAAATATACAGCGTAAATCGTTGGAACTATGAAAATCGCTAAAGGATGAAATCGAACAAGCCAGAAATTGAATATTGAATAACTTAAAAATCCAAAATAAATCCCGTAAAGGAAGATCAATCCCCAATTACTTCTGTGTACAACGATAAACAGGGGAATCAGCGCAAAAAATCCTAGGGGAAATAGCCCTGTATGTGAAATCCCGCTGGGAAAGGAAAATGAAAAAAGAAATGCGGCCAGGGTAAGAAGCCCAATCTCTGATAAAAATTTTAAAAAAGGTTTATCAGGTCCGGTTTCCCGGCTGATATTTTCTTGAAGTGTTACTGTTTGAGAAGCCAATTTAACCTCGTAGAGGCCACGCCAGCTTTTTCAATTCTCGTCCGGGACGGAATGCGGCAACACCATGATCTTTTACCGGAACTATCTCTCCGGTTTTCGGATTTCGGGCTTTTTCCCGCCCTTTCCGGGTACGGACCTCAAATGTTCCAAACCCGCGAAGCTCAATAACACGATCGTCCTGAAGGGCATTTTTTATTTCATCAAAGAATTCGTCAATGATGTAATGAATATCTTTTCTGTTTAAATCCACCTTCGATGAAATATTATCGATTATTTCAGCTTTCGTAAGCTTGTTTTTATTTGCCGCCATATCCTTTCCCCAAAGGTTTCTCCTGCCTGGATTTCCATCCAGTTTAGGATTATTTTAGGCGCTTAATGCATTAAACGCTTTGCTTAGCCGAGACTTTTTCCGCGCAGCTGTGTTTTTATGATAAATGTTTTTTCGGGCAGCCGTATCAATCAGTTTGATTACGGTTTTGAGATATTCTTCCGCATGTTCTTTATCTTTTGCCTGCACTGCTTCTTCAAATTTTCTGATTTCAGTCTTTACTTTGCTTTTAGCCATTCTATTTGAGAGTCTTTTCTTTTCACTCTGACGATGCCGTTTCGCTGCTGAACCTTTATTAGCCAATTAGATTCTACCTCCATTCCATATTTCACGGGAATATAGCCTAAGTTATTATGAACACAGAAATTATCAAATTATGAGATTCCTGTCAAGTAAAGAGTACTTTTCTTCCAACCCGTTATAGGATAAATTACTTGCATGAATATTTTTCTCTTTTTTATAACTTTTGCTACGTATATTTTATTCTGGGATATTTTACTTCATACACTCATGGCAATCAATAGAAAACTAGCCCTGAAGGTCATCAATAAAAAGGATTCAAATATTGCCCGGATGCTTTTTGCTCTGGCAGGTAAATATGTTTCCTTTCAGCTGGAAAAGGATCTCCGTCTTCAGAAGGTTCTTCCGAAACAATTCATGATTATTTCAAATCATCAGAGCATAATTGATATAGCTGCCATTTTCTACAGTTTTCCTGAAAATAAACCGCGGTTCGTGGCAAAACGGGAGCTCGCCAAAGGAGTCCCAATGATTTCAGCCATTCTTCAGGCGGAAAAACACGCCATCATCAACAGAGAGAAGGATTTTTCTAAAACTATGAAAGAACTGCATAGACTAGCCACTATGGCCGATGAAGGAATCTGTCCGGTTATATTTCCTGAAGGGACAAGATCAAAAGATGGCACTCTTGGGGATTTTCATGTCGGAGCAGTGCGAAAAGTGCTTGAAACGAGGCCTATGCCGGTTGTTTCTGTCGCTTTGGACGGCGGGTACAGACTCAGTCACTTAAAGGATTTTACAAATAATATAAAGAAAGCTATATATAGAATAAAAATAATGTCTCTTTATGAACCGGTACAGGGGAAAAAAGAAATAAATTCTATGCTGCAAAAAATTCATGAAGAATTAGACAGTCAGCTGAAAGAATGGCATTCCATTAATTAATTACGGGCTGCAGAAAGCCCTGCAGCCCGGTCATGCTTACAGTTCCAGTACTTTTAACGGAAATCTTTCGGTCGGCGTTCTTTACGATGACATTTTTCACATTCCGCAATATTTCTTACCTTGCCGCTGGAAAAAATTGATTTCATTTTAATTTCCCCACCGCAAGAACAGTAATGTTTCTGCGTAGTGGAACCAGCACGAGCATTTTTGCTGATCTGTGCCATGATACTACCTCTATTTTTTTGTTGTGATTAACCGCTTTTTGATGTGAAGCTGGTCCTCAGCTGCTACATGTAAAGCGAAGAAATTACGGGTGGAATATACTATTGGAGAACTGAATTGTCAAGGGTTAAAGAAATTCTTTTAAATCCACATTCCAGGTCTTCTTTTCCTGATTAAAGGAAAAATACCGGAAAGGAACATCAAAATAATTGCCTTCACTTCCGGAGAGTTTAATAATTTTGGAAAGAATATTTACCTCGGTAATCCTGTATGTGGTGCTTTTATAGGAAATACGTGATCCTTCCGAAGGATAGCGCCTATTTTCTTCCTTATAGAAATCATACTCGTAGGATAGACAGCAGAGGAGTCTTCCGCAGGGTCCTGATATCTTCATTGAACTCAGGGAAAGATTCTGTTCCTTTGCCATTTTGATGGAGACAGGTTTCAGTTTATCAGTAATATTGTTGCAGCAGAGGAATCGTCCGCAGACTCCTAAACCGCCTAATACTCTTGATTCATCCCGCACACCGATCTGCCGTAATTCTATGCGTATTTTAAAATGTGAGACCAGATCTTTCACTAGAGCACGGAAATCGACCCGCTGTTCAGCTGTAAAAAAGAATAAAACTTTAGGTTCATCTATCAGATAATGAGCGGAAACAAGTTTCATGTCGAGGCCGTGGGATTCAATTTTCTGCCTGCAAACCTCAAGGGCTTCAGCTTCCTGGTTTTTCTGATTTTCAATTTTCTGAAAATCCTCTTCTCCCGCAAGTCTGATTATTTCCTGGATATCTTCCTGGTCGATATCATTTAAACTGGCGACCTCCCCGAGGACCGTACCGGCATCATTCCCGTATTTTGTAGGGGCAATAACAACATCGCCTTTTTTAAGATTATTCTGATTTTGAAAGGTGTAGACATATGTCTCATTGGAATGATTTATCTTAACGCGGTAATATACCGCTGTATTAGTCATAGCTGCTTCTTCCTGCACAAGTATTCTCCTTAGCTTACCAAATCTATCAGCAAACCCTTGATTTCATCAACCCTTCGTAATATCTCGAGCTGATCTTTTTGATTGCGCAGGATTTCTGCAGCAAGTTTTTCAAGTTTCTCATTGATAATATTTACTAATGTAAACCGCTTTCTTTTAAGAATATTTACTCCTGAAATCTTCTCTTCAACAGTAAAACTATTCTGTACAACAAATTTCATGAATCCGTTAACTGCGATTTTATACTTTTTTATCATCTGAAGAGTAGGGTTTTCTTTCAGTTCCTCACCGATCTCATGAATATTATCGAGCAGAGTCTCTAAGGGTATGTCCTCATTCTGCAGTATTTCTAGGGCTTCTTCTGCTGAAGCAGCCTCTTTTTCAGAGATAAGA
>Ga0272441_10010432_pt1 | contig 14057 bp, 13 predicted proteins | sample SSMProp6N_FD_193582 | JGI IMG/M metagenome (GOLD analysis project Ga0272441, IMG submission 193582) | Marine sediment archaeal communities from Little Sippewissett salt marsh, Falmouth, MA, United States - SSM-Prop-6N | ecosystem: Environmental > Aquatic > Marine > Wetlands > Sediment ... | reverse complement strand
TTTTCCGTGTAAGGTACCTAAAAACAGAGTTTTTGATCTTTTTCAATAACCTGACCGGGATAATAATCTCATATGCCATCAACCTGGTTTCCAGGCTCTTCAGGTTTTCTTCGAGTTCGGTGATTTTCTGCACAAGTTCCTTGTTTGTCCTGTAATATTCTTCCATAATCAGGGTTATCTCATTTGTCGTCTTTTTGAATTCGTCTTCAAGTTCATTTATCACTAGTTTTTTCTTACTATTTTTTGCTTCGAGATTTTTTTCAATTACAGTTACATGACTGGATTTTCGTTCAGGTTTATCGGATGCATATCGAGGATCATCACAAAACTTTTGCAGGGGAAGAGTTGTTTTATCCCAGTAATATTCCGGTGCAATAGTTTCAAGATTTTCTTTAACCTTTTGCGTTTTTTCATTATCGTCCAGAAGCGAGTATATGGCTTCTTTTAACTCTTCGGGATTATCAGGAATTACAGTGACTCCGAGTTTTTTTTCATGGACGATTCTGCTCAAAGGATCACCTCTGGTCGTGATAATCGGAAGATTTGCCCAAATATAATCAAGTATCCTTGTCCTGTTTGCAAATTCCGCTTCTATTGTCTTCAAATGCAGACTTATTCCAATATCCGATTCGAGCAAATAATTTTCTCTTTCGAAAAATGGCACCCAGTCGTTAAAAAAAACGAATTTGTCCAGTAGATTCTCATCTTTGCAAAACTTTCTCGTATCCCTTTCCATCTTCCTGAAGTGAGAATCTTCTCTGGCAATATCTTCCGGGGCATCGGGTCTTTTTGTTCCCATGAAGAACAGTTTTACATCCTTCCGCTCAGCAGCGATCATTTTCATAGTTTTGACTAATGTCAGGGGATCGAACCAGTTCCAGATCCCGCCTCCCCACAATAAAACCCTGTCATTTTCATCGATTCCCGGGAAAACACCTTTCAGAACCCGTTTTTTGTGAACAGGTTTTCCCTCGGAAATACCGAATGGAACAACATCTATGAGGTTATAAAGGGTTTTGTCTGCTTCATATGTCCATGGATTTATTCTGTTATAAACGGCGAGCATACCGATCCAGTAGTCCCTTTGTTCCTCGTTTGCGGTTATGAAGTAGTCCCCTGTAATTAATTGATCCGCAAACATCTTCAGGTTGAAGTTATGTCGTTTTGTCCTTTCGGTCATGGGCAGTTTTTTGTCAAGCTGTAAACCCTCGAAAATAAAAGGATCATAAAGGTCAACCACAACGGGAACACGGACATTTTTTAAAACCGGGTATTGCTCCAGCAAAAACCCCTGAACAATCACCACATCACATTTTTTTATATATTCTGCAAGGATATCATGGTCTTTGAGAATGATTTCGGGACCAAAGGGTTTTACATCGTCGACAGATTGAACAGCGATTACAACATGATGTTTTTTTGATAAAATCTTTGCAATCTCGTACGAACGTATTCCGGGTCCAGCCATACTAACGCCGATTGCATCACTGCCGACAACAAGGATTTTTGTCATTTCAATAAAAACTCAGGGGTATTTGTAATTTTAAATATTGCAAAGATCAAGATGAATTTTCTGGAATGTCGATTTCGATCAAAGGTTGATCCAGGCTAACCTGCTCTCCTTCAGCTACATGCACTTTTTTGATATTACCTTCTGTTGGTGCAGAGAGCTCGTTTTCCATTTTCATGGATTCAACGATTAATAATCCTTCACCTTTTTTAACCTCGTCACCTTCATTCACGAGAACCTTTATAACCTTTCCGGGCATGGGAGGGTATATTATCCCATCTGTCAATACGTCAGCATGATCTCCACATGCCTGACTTTCAGCACCTGCTTCTGTAAGTTCGTAATAATTCCCCTTTAAGTTGACGAAAATATTTTCCCTGTCTCTGGCATAAAATGCACGTGTAGTTTTATCTCCATCAAAAATCAGAAGGGAATTTTCAGAGAGAAACTCTATCTTTACATCTTTAACTTTTTCTCCCGAATTGACCGTATAAATATCATCTTTTTTGTTAATTGAAACCATGTAATTGGTCCCATTCAAACTGTATTCATAATCCATTAATCGACTCCATCTATATTAAGAACCTATTTCCCATTTCCCGATAGATTCCCAGGGTGAAGATATGGTTTCATAATCTGACGAAACACCCTTTTTCATCTTAATATTGCCATCAGAAAAGGATGCTGTAATAAGTGATAAATCTATAAGATCGTCATCAACGATTTTCTTTCGATCTTTCATATTTTTATCGATAAAATCAGTACAGGTATTGCCTTTTATAAATTCAGGATGCTGAATTAACTCCCTTAAATACGATCCTGTTGTCTTGACACCCAGGATAATATAATTGTCGAGAGCATTAACCATTCCTTTGATTGCAGTATCTCTATTCTCTCCCCAAACAATAAGTTTTGAAAGGATTGGATCGTAATATGGTGTAACCTCGAATCCCGTGAATATACCGTTATCGAGCCTGACTCCGGGGCCTTCCGGTTCCTTCTGGTAGAGGATTTTGCCCGGTGAGGGGAGAAAACTGTTTTCTGGATCTTCAGCATATATCCTGCATTCGATTGCATGACCTCTCTGTGACAATTCTTCCTGTTTGATAATCAATTTCTCGCCAGATGCGATAAGGAGCTGCCATTTGACGAGATCAACACCAACGACCAATTCGGTTATTGGATGTTCAACCTGAATTCTCGTGTTCATTTCGAGGAAATAGAAGTTTTTGTCACCGTCAACCAGAAATTCAACCGTGCCTGCATTGATATAGCCCACAGCCTCTGCTGCGCTTACGGCAGCCTTTCCCATCTTCTCACGCATTTCATCATTTATGATGACCGATGGTGTTTCCTCGACAATTTTCTGATGTCTTCTTTGTATCGAGCATTCCCTTTCGAAAAGATGGACGATGTTTCCATGGGAGTCTGCAAGGACCTGGAATTCAATATGGCGTGGTTTTTTCAAATACTTCTCGATATAGACGGATTCATCTGAAAAGGCACCTTTCGCTTCTCTCTTTGCTGCTTCGTAAGAGGATTTCAGTTTGTCTTCAGATTCGACAACCCTCATTCCTTTTCCTCCACCTCCTGCAGCAGCTTTAACGAGAACGGGATAACCGATTTCAGCTGCAAATTTTTTAACATCTTCAAAAGGCAGATTTGAACTATCTGTTCCCGGGACAACGGGTACCCCTGAATTCATCATCAATCTTCTCGATTCAACCTTGTTTCCCATCAATCTTATGGCTTCCGACGACGGTCCGATGAAGGTCAATCCCTCTTTTTCACATCTTGCGGCAAAAGCGTTATTTTCGGCAAGGAAACCGTAACCTGGATGGACTGCATCCGCTCCGGAATCTTTTGCAGCCTTGATGATATTATCTACATTCAGATAACTTTCCAAAGGGGATGCATCACCAACAAAATATGCTTCATCGGCAACCTGAACGTGCAAGGCATTTCGATCGACATCCGAATATATGGCGACCGCTTTAATATCGAGTGAATGGCAGGCTCTGATTATCCTTACCGCAATTTCACCCCTGTTTGCAATCAAAACTTTCTTTAGCATTTAATCTCCAAAAATAGAGTTAACACAAATTAATCAGCCCATGCGGGTTTTCGTTTTTCAAAGAACGCATTCATTCCTTCCTGACCCTCTTCACTTACCCTCAATTTTGCTATAACCTCGGCGGTATATGCCTTTGCATCATCTATACTCATAGCTGGTACTTTCTCGACAAGCTCCTTGCTAACGCTGATTGCATTCGGACCGCTTGTAAGTATCTTCTGAACATATGAATCTACAACCTTATCGAGATTTTCGAATTCTGTAACTTGATTAACAAGACCAGTTCCTTTTGCTTTTTCCGCTGTCAACCTTTCACCGGTTATGAAATATTCCCGGCAGTTTTTCTCGCCCATTCTTTTCAGGACATAAGGAGAAATGCATGCAGGTACCAGACCGATCTTCACCTCACTCAAGCTGAACCTGGCGTCTAAGGACGCTATCACTATATCATTGACTGCTGTAAGACCAGTTCCGCCTCCAATTGTGGACCCGTTTATCCTTCCGATGGTGGGTTTTGGAAAATGATATATGGAGTACATCAATTCGGCTAATTTCAATGCATCCTCAAGGTTCTCATCAAAGGAATATTCGATCTGACCTTTCATCCAGTGAAGATCAGCTCCTGCACAAAATGATTTTCCCCTGCCGGTAAGGACAACAACCCTGATTCCATCATCTTTAGCTGCATCATCATAGACGGATTGCAATTCGCTTATCATGACATCGTTGAATGCGTTATGGACATCCGGTCTGTTTAGAAAGACCCTCAGTATTTTATTTTCTTTGAGAACTTCGATAGTTTCCATGGCAACCTCTTGGTAAAAGAACAATACTAACCTAAAAAAATTCATTATAGCATATCATCAGTTTTTTTAAAAATGGAAAGCCTGTAAGATAAGTGATACCAGTTATTTACTGTTTAAATTCATACTGAATTTTCTCATATATTCGATAGGAACTTACAAATCAATATCACAAGATGAGGTCAACAGGAGAAAGGTTCTTATTTTATTTTAGCAGAAAAAAGTCTATATAATTTCATGATATGTCTTTGCAACGGTTAAAGCACCGGCAAATGCAGCACCGTTTTCTTTCAGGACTTTTGCACATTCATTAGTCGTAATGCCTGTTGTTAGTACATCATCGATCAGCAAAATCCTTTTATTTTCTATTATATTTTCGATTGGTTCAGAGCTTTTTTCATTAATTTTGAATATTTTATGGATGTATCCCTTAAACTTGGATTTTTGTTTAATTTTGAATGCACCTTTGATGTTTTTCATTCTTTCACTTACTCTAAGATTTGTTTGTGAAATGGTTTTTCTTTTTCTTACAAGAACATCAAAAAAGATTGGGATGTCATATTCTTGGACTATCTGTTCCGCCAGAATGACAGACTGGTTGAATTCCCTCCATCTCAATCGATTGTAATGCAGTGGAACAGGTATTATAAGATCGATTTTTTCCTTTGAAAATCCCTTTTTGAAAGCTTCAAGAATCAGAAATGAAAGTCTTTTGCCCGTATGGATATTCCTCCCGTACTTGAAATAATGAATGGCTTCTTTGAGAGTGCCTTCATATTTTCCGTATGCAGAGATCCTGTCAACACTTTTAGAATATTTCAAACATTGACTGCATATGAATATTTCGCTAGTATTTTCATCTCCTGATGTGAAAGGTCCATCACCGCATTTTGAACAGCTTGATGGAGGATTTTCTTTTATTTCCTCCCAGCATTTCTCGCATATTTCAGTAGAACTTGATGTTGAAGCGCCGCAAATTCGGCAATATACCGGAAAAAGATAACTTATCAATCCCATTTTCGACATTAACCTTAATGAATCGCTCAGGTTTATTCAATTTTTATTTATACTTAACCAGTCTGTAATGTTATAATCACAACATGATAAAAGGAACAGGCATAGATATTATTAAAATTGAACGGATAAAAAAGATTCTCTCTTCAACCCGGAGAGAACGTTTCTGCAAGAAAATTTTCGGACCCGATGAATTAGCATACGCGACCGGTAAGAAATATGAACATGAACACCTTGCCGGATTCTTTGCAATAAAAGAAAGTTTCATGAAAGCCCTTGGCGAGGGCTGGAGAAGGGAATTAAGGTTCTCGGATATTCTCGTCAATCACGATAAAAAAGGAAAACCTTATCTGGAATTAAAAGGAAAAGCATTAGAACTTTTGAAGAAGACGGAGTCCTCAAAAATTCATATCAGCATTTCTCATGAGAAAGAATACGCAATAGGTTTGGTCATAATCGAAATTTAACCTTTGATATTAATATTACATCAGTGATAAAAAAAAGAGGATATCTCGACATTTCGAATACTCTATTCTTTTTTATCCCTTCTCATGATAACATTGATTTGCTTCATCCCAGCACAACTTTCAACATATTCCCAACCTTCTTCAATGTGTTCATTGATAGCCATTGTTGCCTGTTGAGCCATTTTTCTTGCACTTAACTCTGAAGCGATTGTAATAACTTTATATTCTTTCATAAAAACTCCTTTAATAACAATCTAATATTATTCTTGAGGGGATTTTTCCGGATTTAATGCACTCCTGATTTCACTGTCGATTTTAGCGAAAATCTCGGGATTTTCAATTAGGAATTTTTTCCCATTTTCTCTACCCTGCCCGAGTCGATCTTCCCCGTAAGAATACCATGTACCAGTTTTCTTTATAATTCCCAAATTAGATCCTAAATCTATAATATCCCCTTCCTTGGAAATACCCGTTCCATACATTATATCAAAATCAGCCTGTTTGAATGGAGGAGCACATTTATTTTTCACAACTTTCACTCTGGCTTTGATTCCAACTGATTTTTCACCATCGCTAATGTTACCTGTTCTTCTTATTTCCATCCTAACAGACGAATAGAATTTAAGTGCTCGTCCACCGGTTGTTGTCTCTGGATTTCCAAACATGACGCCAATTTTCTCTCTGATCTGGTTCATGAAAATAACGCAAGTATTAGATTTGCTTATAACCGCTGTCAGTTTTCTCAATGCCTGAGACATTAGCCTTGCCTGTAAGCCCATATGTGCGTCACCCATTTCACCCTCGATCTCTGCTTTGGGTACAAGTGCAGCGACCGAATCTATTACTATCAAATTAAGTGCACCGCTTCTAACAAGAGTTTCCGTTATTGAGAGACCTTGCTCCCCAGTATCCGGCTGCGAGATTAAAAGTTCATCAATATTCACACCCAGGTTTCTTGCATATATAGCATCAAGGGCGTGTTCGGCATCGATAAAAGCGACAATACCATTATCTTTCTGTGCATTTGCAGCAATGTGCAATCCGAGAGTGGTTTTTCCCGAAGATTCAGGACCAAAAATTTCGACTACCCTTCCTTTGGGAACACCTCCAATTCCAAGAGCAATGTCCAGAGAAATTGAACCAGTGGGTATTGTATTGATATCCACAAGAGCCCCAAAACTACCGAGTTTCATTATGGCACCCTTCCCATAATTCTTCTCTATTTGAGAAAAAGCGAGATCAAGCGCTCTTGCTTTATCGTTTTCTACCGGCATATCTACCCCCATAATTGAGTGTTAATTAAAATCGAATGTTCCCAAAGTTATATATTCCGCTCCCTTTGGTTTTAAAATGCTTTGGATGAGACAGAGTTTATCCACCATGATAGATCCGAAAGAGATGTTTTTATAGTTAAGTTCAATTTTCTTATAATTGATACTCTCTTTATCCCAACTCCTGATCCTGCCTAATGTAACATGCGGATGGAATCGTTTTTTATCACGTGGTATCTTCAATTTTGCTAATTCGTCCTCTATCGAATTGTTCAGCTTCATCAACTCTTTCAGCCCTGAATTGATTCCAGCCCAAATTATTCTGGGTCGACTGGAACCCGGGAAGAAACCTATTCCGCTAAAATCGACTTCGACTTTAGAAAAATTTACACATGCTTTCGATAGAGCATTAGAAATTTCTCCTATGTATGATCCTTCTTGATCCCCAAGAAACTTCATTGTTATGTGCAAACCATGAGGCTTTGTCCAGCTTACTCTATCGAAAGTGGATTTGAGCTCTGATTGAATATCCTTAAGTACATTCTTTACATCTTCTGATATATCCACAGCACAAAAACAACGGATCTTTGACATCATTTATTAAAAATCAAAAAGACACAATTTCACTGCTAATTATAAATACCTTGATAAAATTGTCAAGATAATTCTATAATATATTTCCTAGGAATTTTACATTACCGACCGATTCGGATTAATTATAACGATATGCTTGCAATTATATTGACACATGTGAAACATGGCATCATACAATTGTACATTCCTTTAAATTCTCCCAAAATCTTATTATTTTGAATTAGAAATTGCTATGATATCCATAATAATCCCTATGTATAATGCTCAAAAAACCATCCTCGAGCTATTGAAATCAATCGAAAAACAAAATTTCCATGATCTTGAAGTTCTCATAGTTGACGATTGTTCAAATGACAGGTCTGTGAACCTTGTGGATGGATTTAAAGCATCATATCGATTGACCGTTTTGAAAATGGGTAAAAATTCTGGACCTGCTGTTGCCCGTAACCATGGTGCCAGGAAAGCAAATGGTGATATCCTTTTATTTCTGGATTCAGATCTTTTTTTGGAAGAAGATGTATTGAAAAATGTCAGTAAATTTTTCGAGAATCCGGAATCGAAATGCATGATCGGAGTTTATTCCAAATATCCCGCAGAACCGGGATTAATTGCATCATACAAATCCCTGCAAAATTTTTATTATTACACATCATCCATGATCGATAAAGTAAGTTTTTTCTGGGGAGGGATCGGTGCTGTTAGAAAGGAAGTTTTCATAGAAATAGGGGATTTCGACACAAGCTACACTGGAGCGGATTACGAAGATTATGAATTTGGGAGAAGGGTATTGAAAAAGTATCCTATCTATCTTAAAAGGGATGTTATCCTGAGACATTATTTTTCTAACAGTTTATGGAAAAATATTAAGGATCATTTCAAGAGATCAGGCATGTGGATGGACATATTCTTCAAAGAAAGGAAATTCGACAATTACGTTACAACAAAATCTCACGGTTTCGGTAAGGCATGTGGATTCCTTTCAATAATTACAATCTTTCTGTCTAGCCTTTATCCAATTCTTTTGATATTTTCAATCTTATTATTCATATTGTTCTTTTACACAAACAGGAAATTATTTTCTCTAGCATTTAAGGAGAGAGGATTCTTATTTTTTATAGCAACAATAATCTTAGATCTGGTATTTTCCATCCCGATAATTTTTGGTGTTATATATGAAATAATGATACATTATTTTAAATTACGAAGAAACTAATAATTTTAACGACTTGACATGATGGATACCCTGCTATAAAATCGAATTTAAAATTTTTAATTTTTATAAATATTGTTGGAGAGTTATCATGAAAGAATTTGATCCGAGTGATTTGGGAAGTGCAGAAAAAGAAGAAGATACACCTGAGCCACAAGAAGAAGAATTACATCTTTCAGAAGAACAGCTAATTGATATTTCCAGGTTGGAGAAAAAAGAATCTCCTGATTTATATCGAGATATTACAGATGAGGATATGGATGAAGCTTTTATTCGTCGCGATGCTCTCGTAAAGATTTATACCACTCAATTCAAGATTATCGGGAATGTACTGATTCCTGCCGAGGGAACCGCAACAAGACTTACAGACCTTCTTAATTTCAAAGAAAGAAATTTCGTGCCTATAACCAGTGCCAAAATTATGTCCCTTTCCAGTGGAAAAATTGTTGATTCAGAATGCTTTCTGATAGTCAATAAAACCGATATTAAGATCATCGTACCTATTAAAGAACCTCCAAAACCCGATTCTGAGGTCAAGTTTTGATATTTCCCGTGTTAATATTCCTCAATCATTTCAATTTTTTTTAGATTCGAAAAGATGCTTTAGCACAGCAATATCCTCTTTATTGATTGCATCTGAAACCAGAAGGATAATAAGATAGAGAACAAAGGACAGGGTTATTCCTATAAATAGATTTCCCCTGAAAAAGTAAATAATCAATCCCCCAAAAAACAATCCCACTATCGGTTTGATAAAACAGGCATGTATATCCAGTTTACCTAGATTAACACTTACATACCTGTAACAGATTCCAAAAACGCAGCACTCGGTTATGATGGTTGTTATCGCAGCCCCTATTCCACCCCATAAAGGGATAAAAATCAGATTCAGTGCAATATTTATCAGAACGCATAATCCATTACTCAAAGCATTTATCTTTTGAAGCCCTATAGATGTCAGTAATGTCAATAAAATGAAGTTCACGAATATGAGACAGACTGCCCAGATCAAAATTTTCAAAATAGGTGTTCCCATAATGAAATCCTCTCCGAACAGTGTTAAAATGGGTTTTGCTAAAGATGTGATTATCAGGGCAACAGGTAAAGATGCAACAAACATGATCTTCACAATCCGCTTATATGTCTCCTGCAACTTCCCTATGGAATCCACATACAATCTCGAGAAAATCGGAAATAGTACAATTGTAAATGCCTGTGGGATAATAATTGTTATTTCCAGAATCCTGTAAACAGCTCCATACCATCCAACTTCCTCTGGAATTCTGTATAATCCAAGCATGAAAGTGTCAACCTTGAAATAGATACTTGAAAATAAAAGGGCAAATGCTAATGGTAAAGACTGAAGGAGAAGGTAATAACTTTTTTTCAGGTCAAAGTTGAATGTAATCCTGAAAATATTGCGGTTAATTAACTTGAGTGCATAAATCGTGGACACTAATGCTGCTGCAAAATATGCAATTGCAACTCCCAGGATATTGCATCCGAAAGCAATTAGAATAACTCCCAGAATAAATGAGAGTCCTCTGTGAACTATGTTTATAAGAGCATCATAATCCATCCTTTCGAATGCTATGAAAACACCGCAGAAAAGCTCGATAAAAGAGTTGGTGATCCAGAACAGTCCGAAAATATAAATTGAGAAGCTGAATTGGGTATAGGGTAAATTACTGAAAGAAGACATCAATTTTAATAAAAGATGCAATACCAGCATCATCAGAATTGCTGCAACCAATTTCAGGACGATCATGTTGAACAGAATTTTTGGAGCATTATCCCTGTCCTTTGAACATTCCCTTGTCAAAATTGTTGCGAAACCTGCATCTACAATTAATGCTATCATGTTTGTAGTAGCAATAATCCAGAAATAATGTCCGGCTGTACCGTCACCAAGTTTATTTGTAAGATATATGATGAATAAAAAGTTTAGAATTTTGCATAACATGGTACTTCCGTACCTGAGGGAGAAGTTTTTTACTATTTTTTGATAGATGTTCATAATAAGTCTTCTGGCATTATAAATAAGAGCTTATTTAAAATCAATTACTCTTTTTTAAAAGATTTAGAATCTCCTCACTTGAAAAAAGATTTAATTTATTGTTTAATTAAACCTGACAAGGGAAATTGTAACGAATAATCTAACCGAAAGAGTGGGCAAATGAGAATTGGTATAGACGTTGGTGGAACATTTACAGATATCGTTCTTATAAACGATGATAAACGGGAGATCTTCTACACTAAAACGAACACTACAAACAAAGATCTCTCTGAGGGAGTCATTACAGGTATTGACAAGATCCTTGATATTTCCAGATACTCCATAGAGGATGTCGAGTACATTGTACACGGTACCACAATAGGTACAAACGCACTCATAGAAAGAAAGGGAGCAAAAACAGGGCTGCTGACCACGGAAGGTTTCAGAGATGTCCTCGAGATCGGAAGGATACAAAGACCTGCTGAAGGTCTTTACGATCCCGGAGTTGACAACCCTCTTCCACTTATACCGAGAAACCTGAGGCTTGGAATTGTCGAAAGGATAGGAAGCAAAGGGGAAGTAGTCAAACATCTAGATGAAGATTCTGCCATAAAAGCGATCCAGTATATGAAAGAAGAAAATGTCGAATCGATCGCCGTCTGTTTTCTCTTCTCCTTTCTCAACAAAACACATGAAAAAAGGGTACTCGAACTCATAAAAGAAATTTACCCAAAAGCCTTCGTTTCTCTATCTTCGCAAATTGCACCCGAATTCAGAGAGTTCGAAAGAACTTCCACAACCGTTATAAACGCCTATCTTTTACCCATAGTAAGAAGCTATATTGATGAATTACTCAAGAAACTCAATAATAAATTCGGTAAAATACCGTTAAGAATAATGATCGCATCGGGTGGATCGATCAGTGCTGAAATAGCAAAGGATTACGCAGTCCATACCGTAAATTCCGGACCAGCAGGTGGTGCACTTGCCGGATCATACGTGGGCAAAATGATAGGGTGCGATAAGATCATCACGATCGATATGGGTGGAACCAGTTTTGACATTAGCCTGACAGATCAAGAAATTCCAAAGGTTACCGGGGATGGGAAATTCGAGAATTACCCGGTGAAAATCCCTGTTATCGATCTGGCTGCCATCGGAGCAGGAGGAGGAAGTATTGCATGGCTCGATAAGGGTGGTGCTCTCAATGTGGGTCCACAAAGTGCCGGTTCCGAACCTGGACCAGTTTGCTACCAGAGAGGTGGAATCGAACCGACTGTTACCGATGCAAATCTCGTTCTTGGGAGATTAAATCCTGATTATTTCCTCGGTGGGGAAATTAAACTAAACCTCGATCTTGCAAAAAAAGCTATTGACGAGAAAATTGCAAAACCTTTAAAGATGAAGACAGAAGACGCTGCATTTGGAATCTTGAGGATCGTCAATGCCAACATGATAAAACAGATATCGGTCAGCTCCATTGAAAAAGGTTACGATATACGGGAATTTAATCTTGTCGCTTTCGGGGGTGCCGGTGGTCTTCATGCCGCTGAAATAGCACTCGACGCCGGTTTGAAATCTATTGTGTGTCCTCCAATAAGCGGTGATTTCTCAGCAGTCGGACTACTTATTAGTGACACAAGACATGACTATGTCCAGACAATCATGAAAGATAAAATCGATCCTTCTGAGATTACGGAACTTTTTCTTGAGTTGGAAAACAAGGGTATAAATGAACTTAAAAAGCAAGGAATTTCATCCGATAGAGCAGAAATATCCTGGTCAGCAGACGTGAGGTTCAAAGGTCAATCTTACGAGATAAATACTCCGGTTGAAAGAAAAGACAAACTATCTGAAAAAGACGTGAGAAAAATAGCTGAAGACTTCAATCGAATTCACGAACAAATATACGCATATGGATCCCTCGATGAGGAGATAGAATATGTTAACCTCAGGGTTGCCGCGATAGGAAAAAGTCCGGAAGTCCAGCTTCCAGTTGGTAAGAATAAGGGTGAAAATCCTGAAAATGCGAAAAAAATGGTTAGAAAAGTCTATTTTTATCCTCATGGCTTCAAAGATACAAATATCTACGAACGTGAAAAATTGGAATGTGGCAACATCATCAAAGGACCCGCAGTAATAGAGGAAACAATTTCAAGTACAGTCTTACCACCCGAATCCATTGCAAGAATAGATGAATATTTCAATATCATCATAACATGGCTGGATTGACAATCTGTTAGAAATTACAAAGACCAGATTTTAGACAAAACAGAACCAAGCTACAATTCTTCTAATAACAAGGATGCTAAGGAGAGAATTAAACCGTTTCTTCTTTCTTTGAACCCCAGATCTCCCGACCACCCCAATCAATGGTGAGGCAAACCAGAAAAGTCGGAATCAAAAGAATCAATCCAAAAAACAATGCCTGGGTTAAAGATAAATTCTCTTTGATTTGCGCCGGCGACCCTGCACCAAGCCTTATTAACTCTATCTTAATGGCAAGATACATCCCGAGAGCACCGGTGAACAGGGGGAAGATAACCTTACTGAAAATGTGAAGTCGTAAATAAATATCCATATAAAGGGAAGAGACAAAATGCAATATAACTGAAATTGCAAAAATACCTATGAATATCAATAGACCTTTAATAAAACTGTATTGAAAGGTTTGACCCGTATTGTTCGTATATATCACACTGGAAAAAAGCATTATCGTAAATGCTATGAAAATCGGAATGATTAAAAAAAGTATCAACTGATCTAAAACGGATTTGCCGTTCATTTATTCTCCTTCAACAGATCTGCATTTTACAAATTTTCATTAAAACAATAAATCTGAGTTACATTATAGATCAAATGAACCTTTACTGTCAATATTTAATGATATCCCAAAATCCGATATAGGATTTCATTTCCTTGTCAAGAATCGTGATTTAGTCAAAAAAGATAGTGTATTAAGTCATAAACATCCTTAAATTGTTAAAAATTGAATCATGCGTTCATTTTTTATGTAAAAAACCTTAAAATTATCGAGTTTTGAGACACCTCGCCATTGATTTTACTGAAAATATTAAATTTTGAGTTGGTTTTAAATTCATCCCATGACGAACTCCCA
>Ga0272441_10010431_pt1 | contig 14057 bp, 12 predicted proteins | sample SSMProp6N_FD_193582 | JGI IMG/M metagenome (GOLD analysis project Ga0272441, IMG submission 193582) | Marine sediment archaeal communities from Little Sippewissett salt marsh, Falmouth, MA, United States - SSM-Prop-6N | ecosystem: Environmental > Aquatic > Marine > Wetlands > Sediment ... | reverse complement strand
TAGCGAGCGGATACAAAAAAACACATTCCTTAAAAATTGGAGAATCTCCGCAACTCGTTGCGGGGAGATTTAATTCGTTCGAATCGATTGCTGAACTCTTCGCCTTGTATCCGTTGGTGGTTTAATTTACACTCGAAACCCGCACCTTATTGGTGTGGTAATATGGGATTGATATGCCGGTCCCGCGAGGGAATGCCTTATTAAGTCGCCCACTGTTCACCTTGCAACGACCGGTCAGTGGCAACATCCATTTTTTGATTCAGTCTGTAGTTGACATAATCAAATCGCATCACGGGTCTGATAAGATAATAGTGCGAGTAAATCTTCAAATAATTTCTTGACAAAAGTATGCTGATATTCTACGTATTTTGTAATGTTTATATATTACATGTGAAAACTTGTGTTTTCCAGGGGGGCTGCAAACACGGTTAATCAGGTATGCGGGGCGTGTCTTTGTGGATAGATATCATTAAAGCATTTTGCTTTGTCTGACATTTTATGAAAAATAATGTTGCACGATAAGATCCTCTTAAACAGTCTTTCAGCCAAAACTTTCATTGATGGGAATTTCCGGTCTCGTCGTTACCGTGAAGAGATCCAAAATATCTCAGACCAGACATTGTGTCCTGCGCACATATGGATCGCCCAGATAACCGTTCTCAATAACTCTCGTGCAGGTACGGCATCGGACAGTCCGATAGCGATCCCGTGTCATGGATACCATATCGATAACACTCATATCACGATTGATGCGCTCGTGAGAGGTGTAATTTCCTTCTATTATTTACTTACATTGGTGATAGATCGATCCATATCGTTTGTCAGATTCCGTTGTTATATGTACCTGTTGCTCCTGGAGAGCCATGTTGTGACTTGTAGTTCATACTCAACGAAACGTTAAACAATATTAAACTCGATACCGGACATTGCAGAACCTCCGCTGAACAGTGTGTTCGTCACAATAAACTGTTTTCAGCTACCGATGTAATGTCCCTTTGTTACCTTTTGTCTGCAACTTGTTTGGAAATGAAAGGTTTAACTGAATCAATGGGAAGAGGATAAAATGTTTTATTACAAAGACCTTCGTGAATACATAAAGACCCTTGAAAAAGAGGGGCAGCTGATACGGGTAACCAGAGAGGTCAATAAAGATACGGAACTTATCCCATTAGTACGTTTACAATACCGAGGCCTTTCTGAAGAGCAGCGCAGAGCCTTTATTTTTGAAAATGTTGTAGACGCTAAAGGTGTGGCATATCGATCGCCGGTAGCAGTAAGCACACTTGCCGGTTCCACAAAAATTTATTCCATAGGAATGATGTGTAAACCTGAAGAAATTGAGGAGAAACGTGTTTACGCAGAAAGAAATCCCTATGAGCCCAAACTGGTCAGTAGTGGCATGGTACATGAGGAAATCCACATCGGTGATTCCTTGCTGGAACATGGTGGACTTGATGAATTTCCAATACCAATTTCAACCCCTGGATTTGATCCATCTCCCGGCATGACTGCCCCCTTTTGGATAACGCGTGATCCAGAGACTGGAATAAGAAACGTGGGTTGTTATCGTGCATTGCTAAAGTCTCCAACACGCACGGGCCTTGACTTTTGCGCACAGACGAAAGGTATAGCATTACACTGGAACAAATGTAGGGAAAAGGGCATTCCGATGCAAGCTGCTATCGTAATAGGTGGGCCTCCTAGTATTGGCTATGTCGCTTCAACCGGGTACCCTATTGACAAAGATGAATTAGCCGTTGCCGGTGGTATTGCCGGAGAACCTCTGGAAGTAGTGAAATGCAAAACAGTCGATATTGAAGTACCCGCGCATGCGGAGATAATTATTGAAGGTGAGGTAAGTACGACAGAGTTGGAACCCGAAGGTGCTTTTGGAGAATCTGTAGGTATTATGTCTCTGGAACAACCCAGGCCATACTTTACAGTTACATGTATTACACATCGTAAAAATCCAATATGGTTGGCTATGATAAGTCAGTTTCAGCCTAGTGAGAGCAGCAAAATCAGATATCATGGCAGTAATTCTGCAGTATATAAGCACTTGAAATATGATTTGAGATTTGAAAACGTTCTGAAAGTTGCCAACCATGAAATGGCGGATAGTAACCTGTTCACCGTGGTACAATTGAAAAATCCAAAGACTGACGAAGTATGGCAAATTCTGGAAGCAATAAACAAATTCTGGAAGGATTGTAAAATTGTGATTGCGGTGGATGATGATATTAACCCTGATGATCTTGAAATGGTCATATTTGCTTTAGCTCATCGCTTTCAACCGCATCGCGATACTTGTATTACCAGCCGCAAGACACAGCAACTAACGGATCCTTCATTGGCAACCATGGAAGTTCTGGAGAAACTGAGGGCAGAATCAAATCCCGACATGCCGGAAAGATCACAATTGCTAATTGATGCGACTCGAAAATGGCCTTATCCACCCGTGTCCTTGCCAGCTAGAGAATTTATGGAAAGAGCTATGGATATCTGGAAGGAAGAAGGATTTCCTCCATTGAAACTCAGACAACCCGTATGGGGTACCAATTTAGGCTATTGGGGCCAAGATGATAAACGAAAGGCAGAGTGGGCATTGAAGGGTGAATATTCCCGAACAGGTGAGCTTCAATCGAGTCGCAGAATGCCTGCTGGACCTCATTTTTGTCTCTGGAAGGAGTAGTGTCGTCATGTCAACCTGGTTGCTTTTACCTGCAGCTAATCAAGGATTACTAGGGAAATTGTGTGTCTCCGCTCCAAAATCCTGTGTGACTGACGATGTTGTGGCTGTAACCGAAATAAAATCTATTAGGAGGAATGTATGAACATGAAGAGATTTATTTGTGTGATAACAGTATTGTTGCTTGCCCTGACCGTAGTGACAACGCCTGCGGCAACAAAGTCAGCCACTGTTTACAAGCTTAAGTGGAATGGCTATTTTGCGGCAAACTCCGTCAATGCAAAATTGCAGGAACGCTTTTTCATGGATCGTGTCGCCGAATTGAGCGAGGGACGCATCCAGTGGCAGTATTTTCCGAGCAAGCAGCTTGGCAAAGATCAGTTAACCATTATCGGTGGTGGTACTGCCCAAGCAGGCTACATGGTACCCCCGCTATATAACGGGAAGATACCAATTTTGGGCGCTGTGGACATGCCATTCTTGTATAAGAACACAGACTTTGCAGGGCACATCCGGACAGTATCGGCAATTCTACACCACCAGGAGATTGTCAACGCTCTTGCTAAGCACAACCTCAAGGTACTTTTAGGAAGCAGCACGGGGACATTTTGCATCTGGTTAAAAAAGCCTGTGAAGGTAATGGCAAACTTCAAGGGGCTAAAAATAAGAGGTGCGGGAAAGATGCAATCCGCTACCTTTACAGCTCTCGGTGCATCGGCACAAAGTCTTCACTCTTCTGAAGTCTATTTGGCGCTCTCCACCGGAGTGATTGAGGGCAGCGGATGGAGTGCAACTTCTGCGTGGGACAATAAAATTTATGAAGTTACCAAGTACGGCGTAATACCACCTGGCAGCGTGGGAGGCAACTCGGCACTATTAGTTATGAATATGGATACGTATAATAAGCTTCCTAAGGATCTTCAGGATGTACTTGCCCAGGCAGGTGCCGAAGCAGAAAAATATATAGAAGAGACGGCTGTTAAAAATAATGAGAAAATGTTGGCGAATCTTGCGGCAAAGGGAATGGAAATCTATACTGTCCCCCGCGACGAAATCGAGCGCTGGCGTACCGCCACACAGTCAGTCTATGACAAATGGTTAAAAGCCAATGGTACCGCTGGGCAGAGAGTACTCGACTTTGCACTGCGTAAGTTAGGGGAAAAATAATAGGCCAGGCGGCATTAACGAATGTGTCCCCATTGGGGGAGCGGAGGTGGATTCTTGACTGATCTAAAGAGTTGTTCGAATGGGGGCACAAGAATTCTAAACACAATCGAGATGGTATGCGTCGCCGTTAATATGATGGTGGCTTTTGCCATGATGCTGGTGGTGGTTTACGGGGTGATCGGCCGTTATTTTTTCAATACCTCGGATAACTGGGTAGCTGAGTTGACTGCATTCATGATGGTGCCATTGACATTTCTGGTCCTTGGCCATGTACAATCGAAACGAATGCATGTGAATATAACTATCCTCATTGACAGACAGAGTCTGAAGACGAAGACCGTACTTCGAATAATAACAACGCTGTTTACCCTAGGTCTGTTTGTATTATTGACATGGGCATCGTGGTTGTTTGCCTTAAAGGCGTTGCACGGTGGTTATGTTTCCGACGCAGCGGAGATTCCACTCTTCCCTTTTAGACTGCTCGTTCCAGTCGGCGGCCTGTTGATGTGTTTTCGGCTGGTCGCCGACTTGGTTCAAGACATCGGTTCGTTTCTCGGTTACAGGTTTCTTAAGTCATAGTAAAATCTGAATAATTATAGAGGTGGCTAATTGGAGCTATATTCAATCGTTGTTCCGCTGGTTCTGTTGGGAGTACTTCTCACAATAGGAATGCCTATTGGTTTCGTCCTTTTGTTTACCGGTCTGCTGGGTATGATTATGGCAACCGGGTTCGATGCATCTATAAGCTATTTGGGTTCCCATGGCTTTACGACCATGGCTGTCTTTGTCTTCACTCCTCTTCCATTGTTTATTCTGATGGGTAATATTCTGGCGATCAGCGGTATCGGGCCGGACATGTTTGAGGTTGCCTTGAAGTGGTTTGGTAAACTCCGAGGGGGGCTGGCAGTTGCCAGTGTTGTTACCTGTGCTATTTTTGCATCGATGTGTGGTCTGAGCATGGCCGGTGCAGCTACCATCGGGCAGGTGGGTATCCCGGAAATGTTAAAACGGGGCTATGATAAGGGTCTAGCCACCGGTTCCGTGGCTGTGGCAGGTACGCTTGGAATACTTATCCCTCCCAGTCTTCCTTTTATCATGTATGGTGTAGTATCCCAACAATCCATTGGTCAGCTTTTCATTGCCGGAATCGTGCCGGGTATAATGCTTACCCTTATCTTTTCTATTTATATTCTCGTAATCACTTGGCGCAGACCAGCCATGGCTCCCGCCATCGAAGGACTTGTCACATGGAAAGAGCGGTTGTACTCTCTCAGAAAGTTATGGTCGGCTTTCGTACTGATATTCATGGTGCTGGGTAGTATTTATGGGGGAGTTGCAACCCCGACAGAAGCCGCCGGTGTAGGCGCTTTAGGAGCAATGGCTGTTGCCTTGATATACCGTAGCCTGAACCTGAAAATGCTCCTTCAAGCCCTGAAAAACACGATTGAATTAATGGGTTTTCTCATGATCATCGTTGCCGGGGCGATGATGTTCAGCTTTTATCTCACAATGACCGGGATTACACAGTCATTAAGCCAATGGATGATATCTTTATCGGTGCCCGTATGGGTCACTATTATTATGATCAATATTGTCCTGCTTGTTCTGGGATGCTTTCTGGACTCCACAGCAATAATCTTGATTACTACCCCGCTGTTTTTACCTATTATCGTCAGTAACGGGTTTGACCCGATCTGGTACGGTGTGATGATAGTTCTGAACATTGAGATAGCCTTCGTTACACCGCCTGTGGGAGTGAACCTGTACGTCATAAAAAGTATTGCCTGGGAGGTGCCATTTGGGACTATTATCCGGGGGACAATTCCCTTCCTCCTGCTTGCAGTATTTGCGATTGCCATGATAGTCATCTTCCCGGAATTGGCACTTTGGCTGCCGTCGACAGCATTTCGGTAATCCGTTTCTACTTGTCAAGGCAAGTTCAGCAATGCATTGTTTTTAGTCGAATACAGGAGGTTTAATCTATTGGTGTTGAACTGAACAGCGAGCGAATACAAAATAATTCCTTCACAGCTGGAGATTCCCCGCAACTCGCTGCGGGGAATCTCCAATTGTGTTAGTTTCTAGGGGTAACATTATGTATTCACTCAACAAATTAATCATTTCACCCCTCAGGGTTATTTAGAGACCTCTTTTAATCTTTCGGAGATCCAGATTTTAATAATAGACTGCCGAGGAACACCAGGTCGTTTAGCTTCCTTATCTAAGCTGTGAATCATCCATACAGGGAAGTCCACACTGACTCGTTTCTGTTCTTGGCCAGGTCTCTTGGCGTTTGAAATATCAAGGGATTCGGTTATATCTTCCCCTTAATCCCCTTCCACGGGGGGGAATGCCCTTTTTACGGGCGCATCAAGATCATATTTTGCGTAACAGGGTTACACCACCCCTATTGTGTCATTCACCTATAGAGAATAGTGAGTATTATTAAGCTGATGCGTAACCGTTTCTTAAACAGCTTCCGGGAGTGCCATGTGTCAGGTCACTCAATTACCTGCAAAACAATTTTACCTTTTACTCTGCCGGTCTGACTGAGTACGTGGGCATCCTTTGTCTGCTCGAGGGGAAATACCTTTTCCAGGTGCGTCTGAAGTTTTCCCTGGTCCACCAGATCGGCGATCTCCCCCAGTTGCTCTGCATTGGGTTGGACAAAGAGGAAGTCACTCTTTACATGATGGGCCTTTGCCTTTTCCTCAGAGGGTATCTCAGTAATGGAAACTAAATGTCCGCCCCCTTTGAGGACCTTCCAGGAGCGTTCCAGCGTGTCGTCGCCAATGGTGTCAAAAACGACATCGACATCCTTGACTACATCTTCAAATTGTACACCGGCGTAATCGACGGCTTCATCTACCCCCAGCTGATGCAGATATTCATGTTTACCGGCAGAGGCTGTGCCGATGACATGGGCTCCCCGTGTCTTTGCGAACTGAACGGCGAAACTGCCGACGCCCCCTGCGGCGGCATGAATGAGCACCCGTTGTCCCTGAGAAAGCTGTGCAATATGAAACAGTGCCTGCCATGCCGTCAACCCGGCCAGTGGAATTGATGCTGCATGGTTATGATCGATCGACTTGGGTTTGAGGGCGACCTCGTTACTGTTAACTGCAACATACTCGGCATAGGTGCCATTGCGGGCGATATCGGGACGGGAATAGACGGCATCTCCCTTTTGAAAATTCGTGACCTTGCTTCCGGCCTCTTCGATAACCCCGGAGACATCCCACCCCAGGGTCAGGGGAAATTCGTAGGGTATCAGTTCCTTGAGGTAGCCTTCACGGATCTTCCAGTCCACGGGATTGACACCGGCGGCATGTACCCTGATAAGGACGTCATCGTCCCCTGTTTCGGGAAGGGGGGCGTCCTCATAGTGCAAGACTGTTTCTTTCCCATATTCGTGTATTCTTACTGCTTTCATGGTTTTCGTTCCTCCTTTGACGTTGAAACGACAGGGCCGGCACAAGCCGGACGATATGTTCTGCTGCGCCGTACCCCGGAGCGAGGAACGAGGGCGGGGTGCGGGGAGTGCAGCACCTGAACGCTTACATTCGATGATATGCATTTTACCGAAGATGTCAAGATTCTTATGCAATCTTTGATCGGTTGTTGTGATGTTCCGGCACTGTAGAGATATGCTATGTGACGACTTTTCTCATCCTGGCATTTCCGCCCAATGACTGCCGACATCTCTTCGCTGCCCTTGTCTTCCCGAGATTCCTTACCGGTACTACCGGTTTTGTACTGCTGTTATAATAGCGGGGATCCAGGGTTTCTCTGTTAATCTTGGCGTAGTGCAGTTGCACGCGACGGTCAAGTTCCTGTTTGAAATCGTCGATGGAAGACATGAACGTCCGGAGTTCTTCACGCAGGGCACGATTGATATGAATGGGCAGGGCCGATTCTGCATAGAGGTAACCGTAAGCCGTTCGTGGAGAATCTCGAAGCAGTTTCATCATTGCATCGAAGCTGTGAAGAATACGTGTTCCTTCTTCTATGTCGTACCGCTGCCGGTAGGATAATCGTGGATAGTCTGATCGATCAGCGGTTGCTGTTACCAGTACCCCGCCGTCTCCGGGAAAAAGAAATTGTGGGTTGGCAATGGGGATATCCCGAAAGTACCGTCGTACCTCTGATACATGAGAAAAGAGTGTTGCGTGCCTCCGTATACAGGCATTACCGACCACTGTTGTGACGCGCCTGTCCCAGTCAAGTGCACGAAAGTCCCGGTACGGCATCGACCCCGATTCCTGGAGAGCAAAACAGGAATCGAGGATTATATCGGTATGTGCAAAGAATAGAAGGGAGGTGACGACCTGATTCTGTTCGGCTTCCCGGAGGGCCCGATAGTGTTCATTGACCAGGGTTGTCCGCTGTTCACCCGGAGGCCCGATAATGAGTGAAGGATCCGCATTCAAAATCGCCCTCTCAAGCCGGCGTCGATAGTATTGGTACAGAGATCTGGACTCATAAAAGGTATTGATAAGAGAGAAGTCGTCCCTGTCGAGATGATCCTTCGCTATACCGGCCAGATAGGTTTCGACAATACCACCGGCTGCTTCCAGTTTCTTTTGCAAACGAATGCAGCTTTCAGCGGAACCTGACTGTGTCACAAGATTCCAGGCATGGTGTTCACAATCGACAAGTAACCAGTCGGTGCCCTCAAAGGTAATGGGAAACTCCCATGCAGACTTGTCGTTGCCCTGAGATAGTTTCTTGCCGTGAAATGCCTCGAGAGCGAGCTGGATAATATAGCTCGGCGGCCGCCTGTTACTGGCCAGCGGTATGACACCACTCTCTATGCGAGGCCATTTGTCCGGAACAGATATGCCGGAGAGAGCGTTTCGAATTTGTTTGGTTGTTTTATCGTCCATTATTTCTGTACTCCTGTAGTTTACTTCAGCATCAATAAACAGCCACTGCGCATGTGACAGCGGGTCTGTGACGATCCTGCATGATCTTGAAAAAGTTCCTGATACGGCCTCGTTTCTGCACATCCTGTACGGGGACATGCGACGGTCAACCAGCATACAGTAACGCCTCTTTGACAGCGGACAACCATGATCGTGGCCGGAATGTGTTACTGCCGTCGTCATGCACGATGTGTCAGCTTGCCAGTAGTGTTACATACCCTCCATGAACCCACCCAACCATACCAGATGAACTCACAACGTTCAACCAGAGTCCTTTCCTTTTGTTGACGGTTAATTCTTCACTTTTCAGCAGTTTGGCGACGACGGGAGATTGCTTGCTTGGTTGCTCACGCATATTCAATGTCGTGATGGAAACCTGTATCTTGCTGTCAGGGGGGATCTTTTCGATCCGATCGACGGCATCCTTGACCGCTTCGATCCAGCTCCAGTCTTCCGACCTGATATGCGGCGTCGCCTCAACAAATACCTTTCCTCCATCCCGTCGTCGCGACAGGTTGTAGATGCCCCATGGCATTGCCCGTCCGCTTCGTCCGATGATGGCGATTTCGGAGTGGCCGTTTCTGCCTGATGTTACAAGATTGACGCTGACTTGTCCACGTAAACAATATTCCAGCTCTCGTATGGCCCTGACACGATCCACTTCATCGAACATATAGCCCTCCAGCCTGGCCGCGCACCGCTGCATGAGGTATGTTACTTCGTCTTCGTAACGGAATTCATCGCCATAGAGGACCAGGATGTCGCCGTGAAAATCATACAGCTTGACTATAGAACCGCCATATACATAGTCCGGTGCCATCCAGAGTTCACTGGGCCGCAATTCGACATATTGTGATATCACGGTTTGGGGTTGTTCTATCGATTCGGACCGTATGACTTCGATAATCGACTTGAATCCTTCTATGCGGGTCTTCGCCTCCTCCAGTGACGAACGCAACCGATTACCTTCGTCTCTCATGGATTCGGCGAATTGTACCGTACTGCTCAATTTTTCGGACTGCAGCAGCGAATCCCGGTGCGCATTGTCAACGATGACCAGCGAGAGGATAAAACCGACGATCACCAGTAACATCGACAGATATCCGGTGTGTGTGACCTTCTGTATCCCCCGGGCCTTTTCATCCCAGGTGATGCCCCTGATGGCCAGTGCGGAACCGATAAATATGATGGTCAGTGCAAGGTAGATTGTAACCATTTTACTCTCTCCGATCCTGATGGTTATGACCTGTCTCTCTGCAGGCCTGTCGTGACCGTTGCCGTCGTGGTGTGCCCGTCCCGCCAGTCTGCAACTGCCCAACCAGTGTATCGGTATTATATCCAAAAATCTTAAGGAGTTGAGCAAAAGGTGCCGGTGGGTGACATGACACGAAAGCACTGTTCCGGGGCGGGACGCGGATTTCCGATTGACTTTATGGGATAGAAGGTGGTATGCGAACAAAAGTGTACATAAAAATGTACATTTTACGAGTGAGGTTTCCCATGCTGGAAATAATACCCATTACGCAGGTGAGAAAAAATTTTCTTCCCCTTATCAGGAAGGTCGGCGGCAGTCTCTTCAAGTTTGCCATAGCGAAACAGGGAAAGCCCATAGCCGTGGTGCTGAGTTATGAAGAGTACACCGGCATGGTGGAAACGCTGGGCATGATGCGACGGGACAGCGTGGTGCGGGACATTGGGCAGGGGCTTCAGGAACTGCGGCAGGGGGAATCCCTGCCGATCAAGGATGTGCTGGGTGATGAATGACCTGCTGCTGGCACGACGTGTCTTACAGGACCTCTCTCTCCTGTCCCGGGAAGAGCGATCGTCCATTCGGAAATATCTCTCCATTCTTCAGGGAGATCCCCGGGCAGGTGTGAAACTCCGGGGGCATTATGAAGGCCTGTCTCTCTTTCGTCCCGCTCCCGGGGTGCAGCTAATCTATCGGGTCGTCGATGGTGACATCTGGGTCGTGGCCGTCTTGAGGGAAGGACACTATCAGTCCCCTGCACGGGAACGCGTGTCCGCCGTCATCCTGGCTGCCGGAAAATCACAGGGTCACAGTATCGATGGCATCGTGGAGATGAGCGAGATATTTTCCCGCACCATGGTGGATGAAGTCATCCTCGTGCTGGGCTACCGTGCAGAGGCCGTCAAGGAGCAGGTGGCCGGAGAAAAGATCCGCATCGTCGTGAATCCGGATTATGAAGGAGGGCTGAGCAGGTCATTGCGGTGCGGCCTGCGGGCCGTCACCGGTGATACGTCGGCCGTCTTTCTGGCACTGGGAAACCAGGGTTTCATTGATCCGTCACTCGTAGATAATCTGTTACGGATATACCGGCATGAACGGTCTTCCATCGTGGCCCCCTCCCGGGGAGGGCGGCACATGCATCCCCTTATCTTTGACCGGATGCTGCTGCCGGAACTCCTGAAGGTCAGGGGAAATGTAGGGGGACGGGACGTGATCAGGCGGCACGAGAGAGATATACGTAATGTCCATATCGCCTGATCGCTGGGGCGTGTCGTCTGGGTCTTTTCTGTGCCGGCTTCCGAACCGGCGGGAGATTTTCCACACCCCGGTACGGGAGATCCAGTGGGGCGAGGGCAGTAAGGTGCCGGCGGGTGTGCTGCACCATCAAGATCGGTGAATAATAATCAGGAACGTTGAAAGATGAAGAGAATACAGAAGCTATGGGGGACACTGACGGGACTCGTGATGACCGGTATCCTTGTGCTTGCGGTATCGGCGCAGGGAGGGACCATTGTCGGGTTTTGCGGTTCCGCCAGCAAACCGGCCATGGAGGAGGCCGCACGGGTCTTTCAGTCGGAGACAGGCACCACGGTGACGCTGAATTTCAGCGGGTCGGGGACGATGCTGTCACAGCTGAAACTGTCGAAACGGGGTGACTTTTATCTGCCTGCAGCGCCCACCTATATGGATCTGGCGGTCAGTGATGGAATCATCGATCCCGAAACGGTCAGAATCGTCGCCTATCTCGTACCCGTCATCACTGTTCCCCGGGGAAATCCGAAGCATATCATGACGCTCACGGACCTGGCACGACCGGGCGTGACCGTCGGAATCGGAGACCCCCGGACTGTCTGTGTCGGTCTCTATGCCGTTGAAATACTGGAGAAGAAGGGACTACTGGCGGCGGTAGGGCACAATATCGTTACCCATGCCCACAGCGGATCTTCCACTGCCGCCCTCATCGTCATGGGGAAGGTGGACGCCATCATCGGATGGAGGGTCTTTACCGCCTGGAATCCCGAAAAGGTGGAAACGGTCTTTCTGCGGCATGACGAGATACCCCGGCTCGCCTATTACTCCGCCGGCATCAGCCGGACCAGCCGAAACAGGGAAGCAACGGCCCGGTTCATAGACTTTCTGATCTCTCCGGCGGGGAAGAAGATATTCTCACGGTGGGACTATATTGTAACGGAGGCCGAGGCCAGGACCTATGCCCCCCATGCCGAGGTCGGCGGTGATTACTTGTTGCCTCCCGGCTATTACAGTGGGAGCGGGAAGTAGGGCCGGCCATGCAGAAATCCCGAATCGGAACAGGTATCGAGGGGGACAGGACCTTCATGGCCGCCACCGTGGGTGCGCTGGCACTGCTGGTCTTCTTCTTCGTGGCCCTGGTGCTGTCACTGGCGGCCTACACGAAGGCGGGGACGCTGTGGAACACGCTGGTATCTCCCGAGATCCTCTTTGCCGTCAAACTGAGCCTCGTGACGGCGACGGCGGCGACACTCATCTCCATCTGTATCGCCGTTCCCGCGGCCTATGCGATTGCAAACACCGATTTCCCCGGCAAGCATATCGTCGATACCATACTCGATCTCCCCATCGTCATCTCGCCCATTGCCCTGGGGGCGGCACTCCTCATTTTCTTCAACACCGCCCTGGGACAGGCCATTGAGCGGCACGTCACCACCTTCGTCTTTGAAGTGGCCGGCATCGTCCTGGCCCAGTTCACCGTCATCTGTGCCCTGGCGGTGAGATTGATGAAATCCACCTTCGACGGCATCGATCCCCGTTACGAACAGGTGGCGCGGACGCTGGGGTGCAGCAAGGTGCGGGCCTTTTTCAGGGTGACGCTGCCGCTGGCCAGGAACGGGCTGGTGGCCGCCGCCATTCTCACTTGGGCCCGGGCCGTGGGAGAATTCGGCGCCACCGTCACTCTGGCGGGGGCCATGGCATTCAAGACGGAGACACTGCCCGTGGCAATCTTCCTGAGCCTGTCCGTGGCCGATGTGGAAAAGGCCATCGCCGTCATCTTCATCATGATAGCCGTGTCTGTCGGTGCCCTGCTGCTCCTCCGGAAGATCAGCGGGAGGGGGTACCGGATGTGATCGAAATCAAGGATCTGTCCCTGAGGCTGGGTGATTTTGCCCTGAAGGAAGTCACCGTGACCGTTCAAGACGGCGAGTACTTCGTTATCCTCGGCCCCACGGGGGCGGGAAAGACCGTTATGCTCGAATGCATTGCCGGCCTGCAGCGCTTCAGGAGGGGGGAGATATGGATCGGCGGACGCAATGTGACGGTGGTCCCCCCCGAAGAGCGGGGCATCGGCTATGTGCCACAGGATTATGCCCTCTTCCCCTTTTTGAACGTGACAGACAATATAACCTTCGGTCTGCAGGGACGGGGATGCCCCGACGGGGAAATGGACAAACGGGTCCGGCGGCTTTCCGATCTTCTGGGCATCGGCCACATCCTCGATCGGGATGTCCTGACATTGAGCGGCGGCGAGAAGCAGCGGGTGGCACTGGCCAGGGCCCTGGCCCCGTCGCCCCGGATTCTCCTCCTCGATGAGCCTTTCAGCAACCTCGACATCAGTACCTCCAAGTATCTGCGGCTCGAGTTGCGGCAGCTCCATGACGAACTGGACATCACGACGGTCCATATAACGCACAACCTGGTGGAGGCCGAAGAGATGGCCGACAGGATCTGTATCGTCAACGGGGGAAAGATAGAGCAGGTGGGGGCACTGAAGGATGTCTTCTTCTCGCCCGACAACGAGGCGGTGGCCGATTTCGTGGGGAAGCCCAACATCCTCACCTGCGACACATGCAATCCACTGGGTCATGGGCTCATGGAGGCATCCTGCGGCGGCATGTCTGTCATTCTCCCCCATGAGGGGAATGACGTCACCAAGATCTCCATATTCCCCCGCTATGTCTTCGTATATGCCGCCAAACCCCCCGGACCGGAGCTGAACCGGTTCAGGGGTGTCGTGAAGAGCATTCGCCCCTTTTACTCGCTCGTCAGGCTC
>Ga0272441_10010430_pt1 | contig 14060 bp, 11 predicted proteins | sample SSMProp6N_FD_193582 | JGI IMG/M metagenome (GOLD analysis project Ga0272441, IMG submission 193582) | Marine sediment archaeal communities from Little Sippewissett salt marsh, Falmouth, MA, United States - SSM-Prop-6N | ecosystem: Environmental > Aquatic > Marine > Wetlands > Sediment ... | reverse complement strand
CAAACAATAAAAACAGGTCGGTCAATACCGGCCTGAATAACCCGCGTAAACATACGGATTGGAATAGACGAGTCAACTCGAATAAATTTTAAGCCCGTAGCTTTTTCAATTATCTCTTGCTTCTGCTCGTCTGTAAAAATATCAACTTTTGGATCTTTCTTTTTTCTAGTTGGAGAAACAATTACAACATCATCAAAATGCTTTTTGGCAAATTCAACAAGCCTACCGTGACCTTTTCTGCCTGTAAATGGCGCAAATTTTCCAAAAAGGACCGCAGTAGGCTTTTCTTTCTTGTCAATTATATAACGATTTATTTCAACATTTTTCGATGGATCGTTCCTATCAGGAACGTTAATTTTTATCATCCGCTCCAAGATGGTAGTAAACATCAGCCCTCCACATAAGTTTTACTTATATTCAGAAGGTATATCCGGAGCCTTTACACCATCCATCTTCTTAGGTGGTGTACCTGGCTTTGCCGTCAAAGACGCGGAAGGCGGAGCCTTCTTAACAGACTTTGGCGCTGCTGGAACTTTTTCTGTCTTCTTAGGCGGTGATTTCGGACTTGCCGTCAAAGAGGATGAAGGTCCAGATTTCTTAGGAGCCTTTGGAGCAGCCGGAACCTTATCTATTTTCTTAGGAGGCGCGGATGGTTTGGACGTCAAAGCCGCCGATGGCCCACCTTTAGTTGGAGCCTTTGGTGCGGACGGTACATTATCTGTCTTTTTAGGCGGTGTAGATGGATTAGAAGTTAAACCACCACCACTTTTAGATGAATTTGGATCAATCAATTTTTCATCCAACTCGTCCTCATCTTCTTCCATATATCTATTTGCTAACTTTGCAAAGCTAAGAGCTTCTTCTTCGACTTCTTCTTCGGCATCTTCCCTCTCAATTTCTTCTTCGGCATCTTCCCTCTCAATTTCTTCTTCGGCACCACCTTCTGGTTCCTCTACTTCTTCCTCAGAGGCACCCAAGTCTCTACTCAACGCATTGTAAAGCCACTCATATGGATCGCCTTCATCACCAGTTTTCACATTGTATGGCATTTCATCGGCATAATATTCTGCCAATTCATAATAAAGGTCTTCTGGCATTTCTAGTTCACCAGACTCATCATAGGCCGCCATCCACTCGCGAGCCCTTGCCAAAACCTCTGGATCCATATTCTGAGTTATACCAATCTTGGCGGCAATAGGACTTCCAATTTCTTCTTCGGCGCCTTCCTCATCATCAAGATCCAATCCCTCGGTTTCTAAATCTTCAATTTGATCTAAATTAAACTTACTTTCGTTACCGTCTTTGTCTTGACAAACAACTTCATTTTCTTCTGTAACGCCACCAATATAATACCAACTCTCATCAATCTTGGCAAGACGACCAACAAGCTTATTAGCGTCTACACTATTTAAATCATACATACGAGAACCAGCAAAGCCGATCTTACTAACTGGAGCCAATTCTTCTTCGGCTTCTTCATCCTCTCCACCAAGGTCTGCAATATCTTCCCAGTTAATAGCATCTTCAGCTTCTTCGGCATCTTCTGGTTCTTCAGCATCCTCGGTTTCTTCGGCATCTTCTGTTTCTTCTTTCTCGTCTTGGTCTTCGTCTTCTTTCTTATCTTCCTTTTCCTTGGCTTCAGTAATCTTTGGTTCTTCAATAGTTACCGGAGCCACTTCTTCCTCAGCATCATCTTCTTTCTCGGATTCATTTTCTTCTACTGTAAACCCTTTAAATACGTCTTTCAAAGAATCCACAAATTCTCTTGCTTCTTCCTCGCTTTCAAATTCGTGTTCAGATTTCTCAAGACCAGTATTTTCAGAAGGTTCTACAACAACTTTCTTTTCTTCAACCGAAACCTTAACAACTTTATCTTCTTCTCCACCCCCATCTGTCGGTGGTGTTTCGATTTCCTCGGGTTCGTCGTTTTCTTCTTCAACAACCTTCTTTGGACGGCCTCTCTTTTTCCCAGAAGATTCAACCGAAGTTACTGGAGATGCGGATTGGCCTTTCTGCAAATCGTTATTAATAACAATACGAATCTCACCTTCATCTAACGAATTGACCTTATCAATAACATATTCCATATTCTCTTTCAAGAACTCAATATCAATTGACTTAGGTGCGGTTTTCTCGTTAACGAAATCATTTTGAATTCGATAAAGAGCCGTTTTACGATCTGCATACTTATCATCAAAAGCTTCTTTAATAATTTCTACAACCTTATCCCACTTTTCCTTAATAATATCTTCGGCTGTTGAAATATCTTCTTTGAAGCTCTCTTTAAGACAGTCAGCAAATTGCAACATAATATTTCTTCTCCTATTTTTATGTGAAACTATTCATCTTCCTTTAATTCATCTTCTAAGATTTGATCCTCTAAAGGTTGTTCTTTCTTATCAAAATCCAACTCTTTAGGCTCGTCTTCATCGTCTTCGAGAAAACCATAATATTCTTCAAAATCTTGAAAGTCTTCTAAGTCATTTTCATCTATATCAAATCTATTATTAGACATTAGATGGCTCCTTACCTGTATTTATACATCTGAATCGATTTTTAGTCAAAAATTCATTCAATTTAAGTATATATAAATTAAACCAATGTAAACATTTCTTATGCTCTTTCATGTTGAATAGTCCTAAAATTAAATTTGTGACTGATTTTCCATTCCTTCTTCTGGCTATGTGGTAATACAAAGACAAATTTGTTATAGGGATCTATCTTTTCTTCGTCCACTTCAATTAAACCCCAATTCCGAAGACAATATGCAATAGCGTTTCTTCGTAATATATCATCCTCACAAATTGCGTTATAAGCCGTTTCTCTAGTCAAAAGAAACATTTGTTTAAAATGGGCTAAATAATATTTACCATCTTCCTCATATAGATAACAACTAGGATATAAAACTTTTTTCTTCTTGTTTGCGATACCAATCCTATTAAGTGTTTCTTTAACGACTTTTTCATCAACTAACACTTTTATTTCAAGCAAATCTTTGACTTTCATATATCCCCCTCTCAATTCTAAGTGTTAAACACACTTTTTACTTCGTATTCGATTTCCTCATAGGAAAAATTCGACGTAAAAGTAACTTCATCACTCACACCCATATTTAGCGAAAGAGTGCCGAGTGTAAGAAGAAAAGCTTGTGTGAATTTCCAAGTTGCAATAATTCTTTTTTGGTTATCCAATATATTCAAATTAATTGCTTTAATCGTATTCTTTCTGAAAAGATCCGCTGAGTTGCTGAAATTTTCAACCTCCCCATATTTTAACGCCCGCATCCACTCAAACAAATTAAGATAATTCTTCATATCTTCGGATAGCTTAAATTCAACAGAAATTTGAGAAAGATCCGTATTCATTTTAATACCAGCTAAAGGATGCCTAATTCGAATTCCTCTAACATCCGAATAAATCTCTCCCAAATTATAATCCGGAAACGAAATGCTTTTAACTAAACTATCGTATATTCTCATATCTCGAACTGTACCAAGACTAGGAATATTCGAAAAGTTTATTTGCCATTTGTCGTTGTGGAATAAATTCGGAAACGCCGTAGATGGAGTAACTTCTGCCGTCATAACATTGCCTCAATTTCATCATCTGTTTCTTTAATCAACATTCTTAATTGATTAAAAGGAAAATTATCTGGAAGAGCTTCAAATTTACATTGAATAATGTCTACTTCAACTTCTGTTGTTAAAATTTCATTGTATATTTCAATCTCTTTTTCGCGCGCTTTCAAAGCATCTTTATATTGCTCTCGCAAAACATCTAATTCAGATTGACCCTTTTCTCTCTGTTCATCGGAATCAAAAACATAATTTTGATTTTCATCTGTTATTAAATTTCCGTTTTCATCTGTTTGAGCATATTTTTTAATAATATCCTCTCTCTTGGATTCAAATTCAAGAAAATCCTTATTTTCAGACTTTCTTGCTGTTATTAAATCTTCAGCTATCGAACCAAGATTCGAAAGATTTCTAGCACACGCAAATCTAAATCTTTTATCCAAATTTGAATTCTGAACAGGAACTCCCGGTAAATTATTATTCTGAGAAATTTCCGGATAAAGATTTGTCAACAGATAAACGATTTCAAACACTTGTTCATTTGTTAATGTAAACTTCATAAACAACCTCCTTATAAAACAACACAAATTTTTATCTATAAAACAACGTGAATCTAAATTGTTTTCCTTTTAAATTCGATTCGATATTACTGAAATTTATTGTTATACCAGTAGTTGATTCCAACACAAAAATATCAGCTTCCGAATTCGATAACGAGTTTCTACTAATATCATATACGTAAAGACCATCTACATAAACAGCTTTAAAAAACAATACCTCTATTCCCGCCAAATCATTATCAACGATCTGGTATGTTGTTGCTGTAATCGAACTTGAAAAAGTATGATTAGTATAAACTTTCCACTTTAAAGCCGAATCGCTGGTGGTGATGGAACCCGACTTCAAGCCGCCGGCTACCGTTGCTTGATCGCCCATTGATACAAGACCACCAAGAGTAGACTTTCCATCTACATCAAGAACAGACAAATATGCATGTGAAATCCTACCTAAAGTCGGATGTCCCAAGTAAAACATTTCTTCAATTGATGAACCATCTACATTACGCACACTACCTAAATCGCCTCGGTTCATAAGATATGTAGTGGAATTATAATACCCCCCACCATAACTGTCAACCTCATCGAGAACTGCCATTGCTCCCATATAGCTAACTGATGAAACACTTTTCACCAATGTTGCAATCGAATCCAATGTGCTTTGTTGTATGCTAGTATCAATACCCTGCGCATACAAACAACTATATCTCTTTGAAGATGAACCAAGAGCATATGTTGAATCTAACCAAGGCACCGTATCGTTTGTCAAAACAATTTCCTTGCCAACAAGCACAACCTTAGATGCGCTAGTATCGGAATTCAAGAAATTCGCAAAGTTGCTTCCCGCATTGTAAATTCCATTAAAATCATCTGCATCGGCAGTACTTTTTGCCCCACCAACAAGAAACATCACATTCTTCTTTGTCCATATAAGTGCATCATTGTGAGCATATACGTTAGTATCTCTCATATTCTCAAGAAGCATCGGGCCTTTAATCGTCAGACCACCACGGGCCACAATTTCAGCTTCAGCATCATTAGAAAAATAGTATGAATACAAATCTGTATTACTCAGAGGTGCTAACAAATTTTTATGAGTCAAACCGTCTTGACCAACCATAAAGATGGAATAATCTTCGGCTTCGTTAACACCAGCAACAAGATAGATTTTAGCACTCGTATTCACACTCCCATTATAAGAAGTATACATTATTAACGAACTATCTGGTCTGTGTAGGTCTGCTCTTTTCAGTACACCATACTGTTCTGTTCCAGAAAGAATATTAATACCCAATCCGTTTATCTTAATACCAAACGGATCGTCTGATATCGTACCACTAACACCTACAGAACTTCCAAGCTGAACGCTTCCATTATTAATATTAGCAGCATATCCATATCCATTTATAACTGTTAGTGTCTGAACACCAGATACACTTTTCGAACCAACATCAGGAGCTGAACTTTCAATATGAAGCTCTCTAAATGGATACGTAGTTGTTCCTAATGCGATTGTCGATTTAACTTTTGGATGAATTGATATAGCATCACCGTTATAAGCAGTTAATGATGCGAGGCTCAATGTAATATCCGTACCCCCACTCCAAGATGTTACATCATGTTGGTTTCCATCAGCATCAATTGCCATATACTTATCATTATCATAATCCAGTCTTAAGTTAGGTATTGTAGTATCGATATTACCATCTGATGCTCTTGGTTTTCTAAAATGTCCAGTCGCACTAATAGCTTTATGGTTATCTACAAATTCTCCAACACCAATCTTACATGGATAATACAAACCACCCGGAGATTGGCTCCAATAATCTGCCGAAGATGAAAAGAATACATCTTCAAAACTTGCGGACGTACCACTAATATCTACTTGAATATCAAATTCAAATCTATCAAAACCAACTCCAAGATTCGAACGAACAGCCGGGTTTTCTAAATAAGCCTCTCCAAAGAACTCCCACCCTGTAATTAATCCACTATTATTTCGTGATGCGGCATATAAAGCAATTTTATTAAACTTAACATTTCCAATATCATCATCAATAACACACTTGAACGATCCCCGCATGTTTTCTTGTGCCGATGTATCATAAACTGGATAATAATCAGTCACTCTAAAGAAATCTGCTGAAGTTGAAGTTGGTCTTGAGTTACTACCAGCAACAGCCGTACCACCCGTAGCCGACCATGTATACAATCCATTAACAGGTCCAGATGGCGAAGCCCATGTACTTGCGCTAATTTGATCTGAAAGCGGAGTCCCGCTAAAAAGGTTTGTTTGAACTTTAGAGTACTGATAAGAATCAGTCATCGTTGGCGAAGACCATTCGCTTGCCGAAATAATATAAGTATCATTATCCGATAAAGCATATCCAGACGTCGACTGTTGTTGCCAAAGTATCTCACCAACCGGCGAATTTGCGGTAGCATCAGCAATTTCAGAGTATGCTGAAAGAAGAGTGTCTCTTACCGTTGGATCTATTCTATCATCGTAAACCGGAACAAAAAATCTTACATCAACAAAAATACCATTATCGTGTGCTGACGTAACAAAATCCATTCCTCGATCTGTTAAAAGAACATTAGACATAATTTTTACTACTCCTTATATGATCACATTTCTCAATTATTTATATTCTATCCCCAACCATTTGCGTACCCATCAGACTCAATTATAATATATCTTGTTGATCGTATCCAAGCCCCAGCAACCATATTAAAATCTCTTTCCGCATAACCAATAAGTCTTCTAAAAACATCATTAATTGGTCTAATAGACTCAATAGCTCTAATAACTTTAGCTCTTCGTGAAATATCAAACGAAATATCTGAACTTTCATCTACATCAATTCTAATAGCAAAGTGCGGAGTTGGAAACCAATTGCTTGGAATTTCTCGAAAATCATTATCATAATCTAATCGCCAATTTCCTCCATCTTCTCTTGACCAATAACTATCCGTAAAATATTCTAAAATATCACCAACCAAACCAAAAGAATAAAGCATAACTTTAATAGAGTTTCTTGTCGTTTTAATCTTATACCATGTTGGTAAATTCCGAACAATAAATCTCAAATATTTATTTAATTCGTTTGCTTCACCAACTCCTAATGTTTCAGACGTTCCACTTACACCAACTTCGTCTCGTGAAACATTAACATTATATCCTAAGTTGCTAGCAAAGAATTGAATATAATCTAAATCAATTAAATCTGGATCATGAAGCTCTGTAATCCTAGCAACCTTTTCCAATATAGATATTTTGTGAGCCGATGTAGCTAACGAAGAATTTGTTGGCCAGTGAAGTTCAATTTGATCAACATCAGTTGCTTCTGTTGGCATACTTGTTCCACAAAGATCATATGTATAATTTTTAACAGCATCGGCTGATATTGTTTCAGCACCACTCACATCCCAATCTTTAGTAACTGTTAAATCATTTGCGCTTAAATTCCAACCACCTAACCCACTAAACATTTCGTTAAGAAAATTTTCAAACAATACCAAAAAATCTTCTGTTTCTGTTTCCTTTAAATAAAGTGGTAAGAAATCGACTAAGTTAATTTGACGCGCGGCGCCAAATCTTCCCAACATTTCTGGACCCAAAGTTGTGATATATTCTTCTTCATCTACACAACTGGCTCCTTCAAAAATGGAAATAGATACGGTCGAGGCAGCGCTATTTCCACTCACGTCATATACTGTTGATGAAACATCATATATTCCAACAGCCGAATATGTATGTTCAAAAGTATCGGTTGTATCAACAGTTGATGAAGTTGATCCATCCCCAAAGTCCCAATCAGCACTTACAATTGTTGATGTTATATATGTTCCACCATTATCATCTTGAAATGTTAAAGGTGTATTAATTGCTAGAGTTCCGTCAAAAGATATTTCGGGTAAATTGTTGACCCTTATATCTAAGAAATTTGATGTAGCTGCGGATACTATAAGTCCAGAACCACTTCGAACTATACCAACAACATAAGCAGGAACTGTCCCAACAGACTGTAAAATTCCAGATGCCGAAGACGCACATGTAGTTGTTGGGCTATATCCACCAAAATAAAATTGGTTTACAATATATTCGCCGGATTGTAAAGGCCCACCACCAGACGTAGCCGATAGAGTTAAAGTTTGTCCATAAAACTTTAATGTATCATTGGCAGGAATGGTACTAGCAGAAACCGAAAAAGACATTCATATCTCCATTAAGTAATCAATTCTAAAGTAATACACAATTTAACTGAATATTGTTGTCCATAATATCCTGTATAGACGTGAGTATATGGATTTTGTGAAGTTACAACCCAAGACTCATTACAAGTACCTGCGGTTGGATTATAATCAAAACACCATCTATATTCACTTACTCTATATTTACCTTTATTCGCTGGTGAGAAATTCACATAAGCTGTAAATTCTACTGTTAATGGTGAAACTCCCGCTACCGGAACCCCAACAAAACTAATATCGACATCCTGGAACGAATAAGTAGTTGGCTGAAGCAACTGAAAATGAACAGGTATTATTCTTGGTGTCGCAGTAACTGAAACCGGATTAACAATCGTTATAGATGGTTGTAAGAAAACTGCTGATATTTCTAACGTATCGGCAGAAATTGTAGTAGAAACTGGACCAAAATAGAACGCACCTATTTGTCCGAAACCACCAAATGTTCCGGTTGCCCAAGAAGGTCCGGCCGTAACATCATTTAATCCAATCTTATAAAGCCACAATCTAGTTTCAGTTAGAGATGGAATAAAACCAAAAGTTCCCCCATATGAGTTTCCACCACCATCATAACGACCAGCACCACCATCATCAATCATTAAATCTGCTGAAGTAGCTTTATTAGTTAACGAATTTTGAACTGTCAATATTTCAATCGTGTTGTAAATATCCCCACCGCTAATAATACAGTTATCAAAAACCGTATCAAAAGATTCACTAGAACTCGATTCCGATGAACTAGATTCCGAAGAGCTAGACTCGGAAGAACTCGATTCGGAAGAACTAGAACTTGATTCCGAAGATGAACTAGATTCAGAAGAACTAGAACTAGACTCGCTAGAACTCGAACTAGATTCCGAAGATGAGCTAGATTCCGAAGATGAACTAGACTCACTCGAACTCGAACTAGACTCACTCGAACTCGAACTAGATTCTGACGATGGACTAGACTCACTAGAACTCGAACTAGATTCCGAAGATGAACTAGATTCTGAGGATTCGCTTGCTCCACTTTGACTAGAGGATTCAGAGGAACTAGATTCGGAGGAACTAGACTCGCTAGAACTCGAACTAGATTCCGAAGATGAGCTAGACTCCGAAGATGGACTAGACTCACTCGAACTCGAACTAGACTCACTCGAACTCGAACTAGATTCTGACGATGGACTAGACTCACTAGAACTTGAACTAGATTCGGATGATGGACTAGACTCACTAGAACTTGAACTAGATTCCGATGATGGACTAGATTCCGAAGATGAACTAGATTCCGAAGATAAACTAGACTCACTAGAACTGGATTCCGAACTAGCTTGCGTTGTTGGTTCTCCGTCCGCAAAATCTCCTATAAGAGTTGAATAACTAGCACTCGTCCAAATTTCAAAACGTCCGGTTGTGTATATAAACATATCATCAATATGAGTAACTTCACCATCAGCAATATCATGTAAAATTCCACCATGTATCAAAGTGTTTTGGCCGGTGGGGTTCCAATCATACCCATTTCCATCAATTCTCCACGGGCCATATGTATTCAGATCCCAAGCGGATAATTCAAAATCTCCAGCTACAGCAGCACTTAAATTAGCCGATAGCTCGCGCGTTCCCCGGCAGTAATACGTATTATCACCACCAACGCTAATTATAAAATTATCCCAGTTAAACGGCGTAGCTAATGTACCATCACCGCTCGTAGCCGAGGAATCAAAGTTTACATAATAATTGGCCATTAATCTACCTCTTTAAATTTCCTATTATTCACCACCACTTGTTACAAAATCTTTTCTCTGATATCCAAACAATCCAGTTTCATAATCAGTATAATCATCATAACCAAATCCTGGATTTGGTGGTCTTTCTATATTATCAAAAGGTGTTAGCTTTTCTTTGTTTGAATTAATATAACTAATATTTTGATTGTATAAATCGTTATCAACAGTAAACGGATAATCCGCCGGTGGCGTCCAATCAAATTGATTGAGAACATTTACAACATTAAATGAAGACGTAAGATAACTTAAAGACTTATTAAATACATCTTGATATAAATGTAAAGTAGCCGCACTCAATGCTCCAGCTGAAGTTGGAGTCAAATTAACAATCACCGAATCTTGTAACAACAAATTATAATCAGTTTGACCAGCCGAAACATAAGTTCCAGAACTAAAGTTGTCTTCAAATCCAGTTCCACTTACATAAATTGTCGATCCATATATTTGAGAATCAGCACTCGATATTATAGTCGAACCAGACACGACATTATTATACGGGTTTATAACAATATGACTATAATCTCCCTGATAAACAATAAACATATTATACAAATTCGTAACAATAATTTGACCACCTTTTGATGGAAGAACACCCAACGGTTTATTATAAATGATTCCGTTTTTAAGAGTAGACCCAGTAGCCGATAAAATTGAGCCCGCGCTTGTCAAAATCCAGTCCGCCACATTAATGACCCAAGGGCCGTGAGCCGAAACATCCCAATCTCTAATTGTCATATTTTTAGACTTATCAACCCCCAAAACATATCGACTGTCACCAACCTTTGTAATGGATCTCGATCCACTTAATCTATAAATATCTTGATATTCACCACCACCTTCAATTCTATTTTTAAATTCACCCCAATCAAACGGACTGGATGATGTTCCGGTATGAGTTGAAGATGAATCATACGAACTATTAATATCAACATAATATTCGTCGGCAGATAATATAATTTCTACATCACCACTTAAAACTCGACGCCAAGTAGTCAAATCAACTTCAAAACTATAAAGAGTATCGGCTTCACTAAATGCTGAAACTGTTATATTTTTAGAACCTAATACCGAAAACGCCGAAGTTACATAATCATTTGTTGAACTTGTAACCTGTCCATCAACCGTCCACACATATCTTGTCGCGCTAATATCACTTGTTGTTTGCGCCGACATAGTTAAAGTGTTAAGCGGTTTAGCTGATGTTCCATTAATATCATTTCCATCCGGATCTAATATATACAAAACAACAACAAACGCTCCCACAGTAACAACTTGATATGAAGCATCGGTTGAATACCACCCATTGTGAGAACGAACAGAACAATCTACAGCATAAATTCCATCGGCCGAAAATGTATGACTTGTAGTTCCATCATTAGTTGCCGAAGTATTTCCATCATCAAAATCAAATGTCGCAGACGACGCACTAAAAACCGTAAATGGATCTATTCCACTAATTCCACTTAAAGCAAAATCAATACTTGTACTCGATGCTGCTGATGTTGGATTTGCTGAAACTGCAACCGCGCTCATTTCTGGAAAATACAATGCTCCTATACCATCACGACGCCCATTCCACCACGTATTTGTAAATGACTTCGCGCCAGATCCAGAAATACTAATAAAATCGGCACTTAAATAATGTAAATCGTTTGTAGTTAAAGAATCTACATCGGCCGAAAAACACGAAGGAGTTGGCCAGTTCGATTGGACACCATTAAATGAAATATCTGAATAACTGGTATAATCTGCCAGCGCACTAATCGTTGCTACCGAACTGCTAACAGTTATTGAAGTCACATCACCAGCATCAACAATATCATTTAAATCTAATATGGTATTAACAATAACTAAATTGCCAATACGAAATAAGTTTAAGCATTCCGAATTTAAAATAGAGTTTCGAATTGTAACATCGTTCTTCCAATAAATATTAAAATCAGATGCGCTTGCGACATAAAAATAACAATTATCAATTACAATATTACCATGTTTAGAAAGAGCATCATCACCTAATATATTAATATCATTTCCTTGAAACATCGCATCCATCATAGTAACACTTATTGATGGTAATCCAATATTAATCGAATAATTAGAGTTCTTAATAATCCAAGGGTTTTCGTTCCAAGAGTCTAATACGATACTGCCAGTTGCGTCAGCCGAAACTGTAGTATCGGCCGAAAGCGTTCTTGTCCCAGAAACATAATAAGTATTATTTAATTCACTTCCAGCACTTAACTCATTAAGAAACATTCGCCAATCGTATGGATCTGTTTTTGATCCAATAGTTGTGGTGGCCGAATATGAATTACTAATATTGACATAAATATCAGCCATTTATTACCTCTTATATTCGTAAGTCAAATCTATATTTACTTTCACAATTTCTGATCCAAGAGAATAACCGCCCTTTAGAGGAACACCTTCATCGTCTACTTGAATGTCTTTAGCAATGTTTCCTTGAGTATCAATTAAGTTAAACCGAATAATTTCAAGATAATCTTTATGAATATCATTAATAAGGTCTATAAAGTTATCCGAATCTACCCAATCCGAATATGTACTATTAGCAATCAATCTAATATAAAGACTCTTAGCAAAATCTTCAAAAAAAGTTCTCTCAGTAATTGTTCGAGCCCACCCAAAAGTATAAGACTGAGCAACCTTAATTCCAGAAGGAATTGTATATGAAATATTCCTTTCAGAAGATCCAGACGTATCAGTTTTATTTTGAGCATTTAAAATATAATCATTAATTTCATCATCAATTATATCATACAAATCTGATTTAACAGAAGCATTCGTAAAAGCATTTTCAACAGCCGGATGGTTTCCAGATTCATAAAACGATCCACCAGTCGGAGATTCCGGCACGTCTGGAACAAATCGAGCGTTCGTATATAAGACAGATGGAAATTGTTCTATTAATTCCGTAATATTGGAAATATAAATGTCTTCATTAAAATCAGCATTATTATTTAACCATTCATAAACTGCGTCTTCTATATTGGTTCTCTCGGTTGTCTTGTCATACAAATCTTTCAAATAAACCTTTCCAATTAATTTCATCGTCTGTATAATTGGACTGACATAAATATTCCTAATTGTAACCTGACTTCTTTTATCCAAATCATCTACAACTGTAACAATTTTATTACTTAATTCTCTATCAGTAGTCACAAGAAATGTTGAAGCCGATGTTAGTCCCATATCAGATGTTGGATCGTCTGTTGTACTCGAATCACCATTTAAAGAATATATATAAGCTGGTGAATTAGCCCCATGATCAACAGTAAATTTTCTAGTTGTGCTATTAAACGATACAGTCAAATTTGGAAATGCTTGAGAATTAAAATTAGCATTTTGAACCATGTTCGTTCCTCTTTCATCGTCTACATTTCGTAAAGCAGCCTGAAAAAGACTAGCCAAACTATCCATAGCATTATTATAAACCGACTCTCCGCTTAATGATCTTACATCAATTGTAACTGTTTCCGAAGCACTCAAATCTGGATTGTTAGCAACAACACTAGTCGTATAATTGACAACAACATCTAAATTTTGACCGTATGTCGATGCATAATAATTACCATCTGCTGAAGTTCCTACTTGATCTCCTTGTATCTTCCAAGCATATGTTGTTGTTTGATAATCTTTAAGTTGTTCGACCAAACTACTTTGATCAGATGCGTATCCTTTTGTAAATACATTAAAGTAGTTTCTTTGACTAATTTCATCATCATCATAACCATAATCAAGAACAGCACTATCTAATCCAGTTGATTTCGTCTTTACATAATATGGCGAAACATCAGTTTGATAAAGAGGACCAACAACACTAAAAAAGACCACATTAAACATTCTTACCATCGCATCTAAACCTCTTTCTCAAACTGATGTTT
>Ga0272441_10010429_pt1 | contig 14061 bp, 12 predicted proteins | sample SSMProp6N_FD_193582 | JGI IMG/M metagenome (GOLD analysis project Ga0272441, IMG submission 193582) | Marine sediment archaeal communities from Little Sippewissett salt marsh, Falmouth, MA, United States - SSM-Prop-6N | ecosystem: Environmental > Aquatic > Marine > Wetlands > Sediment ... | reverse complement strand
CACGGAGTTCTGATTGTGGTGTGACGGGAGGGTAGTGAGGGTTGGCCGCCTCGAGAATGATCTGGGGTCCTTTTTTTCTGAAGTATTTCATCGTCCACTCGCCATCCACCTCGGCAACGATAACATCACCGTTTTTCGGCTCCTGTCCCCTCTCCACGATGACCAGATCTCCGGGCTTGATTCCTTCACCAATCATGGAATCTCCGCTGACCTTCAGAATGAAAGAAGATTCCGGACGGGTGATGAGGTAATCGTCAAACGAGATGATGTCTCTCAGTTCCTCCTCCGCCGACGAGGGAAATCCCGCGGCGACCTCTCCCACCATGGGCAGTGAAAAGGCCGGACGTGTCGGTTTCAGAAAGCCTTTGGCATCCTTTTCCAGAATGCCCTCTGCCACAAGCTTGTTGACCCAGAAATTGACCGCGCTCTTGGAGCGTACACCTAAAAGATCGACCATTTCAGAGTATGTGGGCATCCTTCGATTGTCCCGGAAGAATCCCGAGATCCTTTTTTCTACATTTTGTATGGTTCTCTTTTCTTTCATTTGACATTGTCTCAATCTTTTATTATACGGTAGTAGAACGTTCGTTCTATGTCAAGGGGTATTTTCATCAGGAAAGAACGATCCGATGAGGAGCCGGAGATATTCACCGGTCTCGCGGGCCCGGTATTGTTAGAGGCAAAAGAGGCGGTAACATGCTTTACAACGAATGGTAATTATACTATATACACATTCTGCTTTGAGGTAACTGTATGTTTTGGCTTTTAATATGTGCTTCGGGTGGGGAATGTGGCGGTGGGAAATTCCGAAATGCATCAGTTCCGTGGTGAATAAGCGCGCGCGCCGGGAGGGGGGAGATGTCCTCTGGGAGATAGGTTTATAAAAGTTGTGGCAACTGGATTCGGAGTCGGATTTTCGCCCTTTGCTCCCGGGACTCTGGGAACACTGGTTGTGGGAGTGCCAGTATATCTCGTCTTCTCACATTTTACCTGGCCCCTCTATGCTGTTACGGTCATTGCTTTTACCTTTCTTGGGATATACGTATCGCAAGAGGCGGAGAAATTGTGGCAAAAAAAAGATCCGTCATGGATCGTTATTGATGAAGTAGTGGGATTGCAGTACACCTTGTTTCTCGTCACGCCGACGGTGGTCCACGTGTGTATCGGGTTTCTCCTTTTCAGGTTTTTCGATATCGTAAAACCGTTTCCCGTCAGATGGTGTGAACGGCATCTGCCCGGCGGATATGGCGTGGTCGGAGACGATGTGGCCGCCGGTATTTATGGGAGCATCGTGTTGCTGTTACTTACCTCTTTTACGGGGCTCTAGCAGGGTGAAAGGAAGGTGTCGTTGTTGTGAATGTCGGAATACTGACGATCGGTGATGAACTGACGAGCGGCATGATACAGGACACAAACTCAGCGTATATATCTGCCGAGTGTAACGATGAGAGGTGGCGCATCGCAGCCATGATGTCGGTCGGTGACGACGGGAGGGCCATACGAGGAGGGTTGGAATACCTGATAGGGCTGTCTGATGCTGTGATCGTCACGGGAGGTCTCGGTCCCACGGCTGATGACAAGACCACGGCCTCGATTGCGGACGCATTCGACCTCGGTCTGTATACGGATGAATCCGTTCTCAATGAGATCAAGGCACGCTTCGAGAGATTTCGTATCAAGTGGACGGAGAACAATACAAAGCAGGCCATATTTCCCGACGGTGCTGTAGTGATCGACAACCCGATAGGGACGGCCTGGGGTTATTCTCTCAAACGAAACGGAAAACTCATTGTCGTAATTCCCGGGGTTCCTGCAGAGGTGAAGCGGATGTTTCCTGAGAGTATCATCCCCCTTTTGAGGAAAGAATTCAAGGAGCCGGTGCGTTATAGCTTTAAGAGAAGAATCAAGCTCTTCGGTATTGCCGAGGCGAAGGTTGATGAGACGGTGTCGGAAATCGATCTGGATCTGCCCGGTATATCCTTGGGATTTTACCCGCGATTTCCGGAAAATCATATCGTAATCACTGTCCGGGGCGATGACGAAGAGACAGCGAGGCGAACGATCGATCTTGCGCAAACGCGGATTGTCGAGCGTCTCGAAAAGTACGTTTTCGGCTATGACGATGAAACGCTTGAAAGTATAATCGCCTCAATGCTCATGGAGTCGGGATTGACTATCTCAGTGGCAGAATCCTGTACCGGAGGTCTTATAACGGATCGCCTCACCAATGTGCCGGGAAGCTCTATGTTTCTCGACAGGGGCGTGGTTGTGTACAGCAATGTTTCGAAGACCGAGCTTCTGGGTGTTCCGATGGCGATCCTTGAAACATTCGGGGCCGTGAGTGAAGAGACGGCCGTTTCGATGGCCGATGGGGTGAGAAAATCGGGAAAGACGGATATCGGTCTGGCGGTAACCGGTATTGCCGGTCCCACGGGGGGAACTGAGGAGAAACCGGTTGGAACTGTGTATATTGCCCTTTCGGACGGAGGCGCGTCCGTCTGCAGAAAGTATCTGTTCCGTTGGGGGCGAAGACGAATAAAAGAACTTACCTCACAGTGGGCACTTGAAATTCTCAGGCGATTTTTAGTGGAACGGTTAAGGCATGACTGAGGAAAAACCCAGGCGGGTATTTTTGGCGATGGATATGCCCGGCAGTGTGAAGGTGTACCTCACATCTGTTCAAGAGACGCTGAAATATGTCCTCGAAAATGTTCGGTGGACGAGGCCGAAGGGTATTCATCTGACCCTGAAATTTTTCGGAAACATTGTGCAGAGTGATATTGCGCGGATTTCCGACGTTGTGGAACGAAATACGAAAAAGGTATCGCCCCTCATACTTGGGATAGAACACATGGGAGCGTTTCCGAATCTGCAACGGCCTCGGGTTCTGTGGCTTGGCGTGAGCGGTGAAGTAGACAAATTAAAGAACCTGCAGACGGCGATAGACGACGATCTCGACCGCTGCGGCTTTCCGAAAGAGGGGAAAAAGTTCAGCCCTCATTTAACTCTGGGAAGGGCACGATCGTCCCGGGGAATCATTCTCGGTCTTCCCGAAGCGGCGAATAGACTCGACCGAGGGGAGATCGAACCATTTCAATCGACGGGCCTCACCCTTTTTCAGAGCGAACTGAAACCGGGTGGCGCGGTGTACACAGTGTTGCGGCATTTCCCTTTCGAGAGGATGATCTGAGGGTTCGGTCCGCATGTTCGACACGGACAGGTGGGGTAAAAAAATATTTGATAATAGATGAAAAAAGATTATAAGGGACGTTTAGCGAAACGATAACGGTACAAATTTTCGCTGGCATCTATTGGCGGTGGCCGATAGCTGTAGGCGTAACGCCAAGAGAAGGAGGATTGTCATGGCATCCGATATCGATAAACAAAAAGCCGTAGATCTGGCGATAACACAGATAGAACGGCAATTCGGAAAGGGTTCCATCATGCGACTGGGGAGTCAGGAGGCCGTTGCGGATGTACCCACCATACCGACGGGCTCACTCGCCCTGGATATCGCGCTGGGTGTTGGTGGCGTACCGCGAGGACGTGTCATTGAGATATACGGGCCTGAATCGGGCGGCAAGACGACACTGGCCCTTCATATCGTTGCTGAGGCGCAACGACAAAACGGTCTCGCCGCGTTTGTTGATGCAGAGCATGCTCTCGATGTGAAGTATGCTGCAAAAATCGGTGTCGATACGGATGCCCTGCTGATATCGCAGCCGGATACGGGCGAACAGGCCCTTGAAATTGCGGAAGTCCTTGTTCGAAGCGGAGCTCTTGATGTCCTCGTCATCGATTCGGTTGCCGCACTGGTTCCGCGATCCGAGCTCGAGGGAGACATGGGAGATGCGCAGATGGGGCTCCAGGCGCGTCTCATGTCTCAGGCTTTGCGGAAACTCACCGGCAGCATCAGTCGATCACTGACCACGGTTATTTTTATCAACCAGATACGAATGAAAATAGGGGTGTTCTTCGGCAACCCGGAAACAACGAGTGGCGGAAATGCCCTCAAATTTTATTCGTCCATGCGCCTCGATATCCGGAAAATAGGGACCCTGAAGCACGGGCAGGAGGTTGTCGGCAACCGTACGAGGGTGAAAGTGGTAAAGAATAAGGTTGCACCTCCCTTCAGGGAAGCCGAATTTGACATTATATTCGGCATAGGTATCTCCCGGGAGAATGATATCATTGATTTGGGAGCGGATAAAGGTATCGTCGAGAAGAGCGGTGCGTGGTATTCGTATGGAGGAGAACGGCTGGGCCAGGGCAAGGATAACACGAGAATGTACCTCCGGGAGCATCCTGACCTCCTGTTACGGATAGAAAATGAGATTCGAGAGGCATATAACTTGAAAAGAGAAGCGACTGTGGAGCCGGTGACAAAAGAGGAAAAATAATGGAAGACACCGGTCTCTATGAAAAGGCGCTGAAAAAGGCATTTCGTCTCCTTGCAATAAGGTCGAGAAGTACACAGGAGCTACGGGCAAAGCTCTTGGAACGGGATTTTGGGAAAGATGTCACACAGAGAGTTATCAAGCGCCTTTCGGAGGTTGGATACCTGGATGATGCGGCCTTTGCGAGGGGATGGGCACGGTATTGCGCGGTAAATCGGCTCTGGGGTGATAGAAGGATTGTGCTCAGTTTGAAGGAAAAAGGGATATCGGGGCCGCTGATTACGGAAGCAATTGAACACGCCAGGGGCGAAATTACCGAGGTGAAAGCCGTAGAAAAAGTCATAGAAAAAAAATATGGTAAAAAGAGAGTATCTGAGTTAGACTCCGAAACTCTTGTTTTTAAAGAGAAAAGACGTATAGTCCAAAATCTGAGGGGAAGAGGTTTTCCGCCGCAGATAATTTTTGACGTTTTAGGAAAACCAAAGGAGGAATGTGCTGATGAAGGCCAGTGAGATCAGGCAGAAATTCTTGGAATATTTCGAGCAAAAAGGGCATGCCGTTGTATCAAGTTCGGGACTGATCCCCAAGGAGGATCCTTCGCTTCTTTTTACTAATGCGGGAATGGTTCAGTTTAAAAATGTGTTTCTGGGGATGGAAGATCGGGGGTTCACCCGGGCGACAACGTCGCAAAAATGTGTCAGGGCCGGTGGTAAGCATAATGACTTGGAAAATGTTGGGTTTACCGCACGTCATCACACATTTTTTGAAATGCTCGGCAATTTTTCCTTTGGAGACTATTTCAAAGAAGGGGCTATTGAGTTTGGCTGGGAGTTTCTCACCGACGTGATGGGACTTCCGGAAGAAAAACTGCTCATAACTGTCTTTAGAGACGATGATGAGGCCTTCGACTTATGGAATAAAAAAATGGGTATCCCGGAAGAGCGAATATTTCGAATGGACGAAAAGGATAACTTCTGGATGATGGGTGATACGGGTCCTTGTGGCCCCTGTTCGGAGGTGATCTACGACCAGGGACCGGAAGTCGGCTGCGGAAGACCGGAATGTGACATCCACTGTGAGTGTGATCGGCATCTGGAGCTGTGGAATCTTGTGTTTATGCAGTTTGAACGCGATACTGAGGGAAATATGACTCCTCTTCCGAAGCAGAACATCGACACGGGCATGGGGTTGGAACGCCTTGCCGCGGTCATGCAGGGAGTGCAGAGTAATTACGACTGTGATCTGTTTACGGAAATCATCAGAAAGATAGAAGATTTATCGGGACGACGGTATAACGAGAATGCACAGGACAATATTTCCATTCGTGCCATCGCCGACCACAGCAGAGCCGTGACCTTCCTTATCAGTGACGGAATCCTCCCCAGCAATGAGGGACGGGGCTATGTCCTCAGAAGAATCCTGAGACGCGCCGCTCGTCACGGAAAGCTCCTTGGCATGGACAAACCTTTCTTGAATGAGGTTGTGTCTGTGGTGATCGATGAAATGAAAGGTGCCTACCCGGAACTTCTCGACAAAGAATCGTATGTGAGAAAAGTTGTCATTAATGAAGAACAGCGCTTTATGGAAACACTCGATACGGGGTTGAAGATCTTGAATGAAGAGGTGGAGATACTTAAGTCGATGGGAGAGACGGTTGTTCCCGGTTCTGTGGTCTTCAAGCTCTACGATACCTTTGGTTTCCCAACGGATTTGACGGCTGATGCCGTTAGACTATATGAAATGACGGTTGATCTGGACGGGTTCGAAGAGGCCATGGAAGCCCAGCGTGAGAGGGCTCGGGAATCGTGGAAGGGCAGCGGCGAGGAAGGAATCTCCGATGTATACCTCAGGCTTTCGGCGAACGGGATTTCCAACGAGTTTGCAGGCTATGAGGGCGTGACCGAGGCCATTTCAACGGTAACGGCAATCCTGAAAAACGACGAAAAGGTCGACACGCTGTCCGAAGGAGAAAACGGTGAGATATTCGTCGGCGTCACGCCATTTTACGGCGAGGTGGGAGGCCAGATCGGTGACGTAGGAGTTATCGAGACAGATACGGCTTCCTTCGACGTGTGGGACACTCAAAAGCCCCTCGATGATCTGTTTACCCACATCGGAAAAGTCAAGAAAGGACAAATCCAGGTTGGTGATATTGTAACGCTCAAGGTGGATGTAGACTCCAGAAGGGCAACGGAAGCGCACCATTCAGGCACCCACGTTCTGCAGGCGGCGTTGAAGCAGGTGCTCGGTGATCATGTCAAACAGTCGGGGTCGCTTGTCAACCCCGAACGATTGCGTTTTGACTTTACGCATTTTTCGAAAATTGAAGCCGACGAGCTGGAACGGGTTGAGGCGATTGCAAACAGGTATATTCGAGAAAATTTGCCGGTCACGACGACCATACTTCCGAAAGAAGAAGCAATGAAGACGGGGGCGACGGCGGTCTTTGACGAAAAGTACGGTGACGATGTGAGGCTCGTCGCCATGGGTTATTTCAGTAAAGAACTGTGCGGTGGCACTCATGTATTGCGAACCGGGGATATCGGGTTTATTAAGATTGTCAGTGAGTCATCCGTTGCTGCCGGCGTGAGAAGAATTGAGGCGGTGACGGGAGGGGAGGCGCTCCGGTATTTCCAGAAAGCGGAAACAGAATTGAAGAAGAGCGCCGGTCTCCTGCGGACCAATCCCATGGAACTGTCCGAGCGGATCGAAAAACTGCTCCAGAATCAAAGAGAGCTGGAAAAAGAAATCGACGCACTGCAGGGAAAGCTGGCAACGCGAGATTCGGCGGATCTCTTGGACAAGGCCAAAGATATCAATGGGGTGAGAATTCTCGCAACACAGGTTGATGCACCTGATGTGAAAACACTTCGCGATTTCGGCGACAAGATAAGAGACAAGATGAAGTCGGGTATTATCCTGATTGGAAGCAAGGTCGAAGATAAGGCCATGCTGCTGTGCATGGTGACAAAAGATCTTTCAGACAGGTATAATGCGGGCAATATTGTGAAGGAAATCGCCCCGGTAGTCGGAGGAAAAGGCGGAGGCCGTGCTGAAATGGCCCAGGCCGGTGGTCCAAATTCTGAAAAGCTTGAAGAAGCGCTCGGAAAACTGGAGAAAATAATCAGTTAAAATAATACATCAGATACCAGTGTGTCAGATGTCTCTTACCGCTGCTGCGTTTTCGACATGCCGTCCGGGGTTCGGGGGCGAGTGTTTGGGTTATGTCTTCGTTGCGTCGAGGCTGGAGTACTGTGGGTCGAGATCCAACCGGTAATAAGGTCTACGACGTCCTGAAGGGTCCTTTTTTACGACGAATTCTTTGATAATATAGCCTGCGGCGAGGTAATGCATGAACAGGGCACGGCATTTGTTCCGCAGATCCTGAGCCTTTGTTCTGTCCGTTTTGAGGAGTGTGTCCTGTGAATACGGGATTTCAATAAAGAGCGGTGTGTCGTGAGCGTCGAAGATCATCTTTTCTCCGGCACGCTCTAGTCCCTCATGATCCACGGTGATCTCGTTGACGGTGTTGTATTCATTCATAATTGAGAGGTCGTGGTGTGGATATATATGGGACTCCATTCTGTTTCGTACCCGTTCGGAAGTGACATACCAATCCACGAGGAACCTGTCAGTCGATATGTTCTTGTTCAGTTCGTCGTTTGTGAAGACGGCGCTGTAGTAATTGAAACCGATCTCCTGGATCTGTGCCCCCATCTTGTGAATATAGATGTATGCATTTCGCGATATGAAGGGATCATACGTCCAGCGTATTCGGGGGATATGTCGTTCCTTCGCCGTCTTGTACAAACCATCGAGGATGGCTTCGCCGATATTTTTATCCTGATAGAGCCGATCCACTCCCATCCGGGCGCCATACCAGAACGGCCCCTTTTCGTCGAAATCGGCAAAGATAGCCGCGAACCCGATGGGGTGATCGCCTGAGTACCAGGGGTCTTCTTTTGCCATAGCTTCCTTTTCTTCTTTTGAGAAAATATCCTCATCAAACGCCGTGAGGATCAATCCGTTCGTGAGATAGGCAAGCTCAAAATATAACATGGGGGCATTCACTTCACGGTACCCTTCTTTCTTCCACACCCGTTTCTCGAGCTCTACCACGTCATTCAGAACAGATTGGCGAAGATATGTTTCAACCCTTACTTTGCGCTTCGAAACCATTGTTACACCTCTTACGATACCGTCTTACGGCAACGGCACTTGTCTGCAGTATTGTCGTTTTCTCTGTGGATTCGGCATCGAGAAGCGGTACCCGCGCCGAGTTACGTGTGTCTGCCGTCGTTACTTTGCACCATCAGTAGTGTACGCTATATTGGTTGGTTTTTAAAGTATTTTACTGCACCACACGAGTTTCTTCCTCGGTGCTGGAACGTGTACGAGAAAAATTCTGCGGTCATTCGTCGACGGGAAACACATTGACTTTGTGATACCCATAAAACATAATGAATGCATGAAAAGTAACAGTGAAGCGGGTAAGGTTATTGATGTATTCCATGATGTCGAGGCGCATCTCTTTACGGCGGACATCATAAAGCGACACTCGACCAACAGGCGCGATATTCGGGAGGTTGCGCTGGAAGGTCTCAACCTCGCGGAGTGCGGAAATATTCTTGACCTCGGGTGTGGGTTCGGGTTTTTTACCGAGGCGCTGAAGGGGAAGGTCCGTGAAGACGCGACCATCATCGGGGTGGACATTGTAGAGGACTACAGGCCGCTGTTCCTCAGAGCATGTGAGAGTGCCGGTGTAAGGGGTGACTTTTACCCTTCGGGAGTTTCCGTTATCAGTGATTTTGACGACGACTCGGTTGACCTGGCGATTTGCAGCTATTCACTCTATTTTTTTCCTGAAATCGTTTCGGATATATCGCGAGTCCTCAAAAATGACGGCCTCCTTATTTCGACGGTGCACGGCAGAAATAACATGAGGGAACTCATCGATTTCGCCAAGGACATTATGCAGAGGTGCGGCATACTGCAACCCGATGAGAGCCTTCCCATTGAGATATTTATTGGCAGGTGTTCCTCAGAAACCGGCTACGGGATCTTATCTCCCTGGTTTCGTTCTATCCGATCGATCAGTTATAACAATACACTGGTTTTCGAACCCGGCGACATGTATGTTCTTCTGGAGTATTTTCGATTCAAGGGGCCTTTTTTCCGCGTGAACCCGTATGCAACGATGGAAGAGATATTTGATCTTTTTGAAATAACACTGCAGACATTCTTTGGTCACCGGGGCAAAACATTCAAAATTTCAAAAGATGATACCATCTTTGTCTGCTCGAAGCCGATTCAGGGGAAAGGCCCGTTGTAGTGAAGAAGAAAAGAAGATTCTGTCCCTATTGCGGTGGCCGTATCACGAGGGAATACGAAGAAGACGTTCTTCGTGACTATTGCGGAACATGCGATCTATTTTTCTATGATAATCCGCTTCCTGTCGTATCGACCATTCTGGTCGAAAACCGCAGTATCCTGCTCGTCAAAAGGCGGAACAAACCATACCGGGGCAAGTGGTGTCTTCCCACGGGTTTTGCAGAGACAGATGAAAGTATCGAAGAGGCCGCACTGCGAGAGCTTGAAGAGGAAACAGGGATAAAAGGAAGAATTATCAGTTTTGTTGACGTTGATTCGTGCAGAAATTATTTTTATGGAGATCTGATCTTTTTGACGTTTGAAGTAGTTCGAACGTCGGGCGGAAGACTTGCGCCGGGAAGCGATACCAGCGAGGTAAAGTTTTACGCGATTGACAGAATTCCTCGCCTCGCATTCCATTCGAATACACGGGCGGTGCAGGTGTATATTCAGGATAAATCCGATTATTGGGCCATTGTGGATTCTTTTTCGGAAGTGGTGGCGACGGGGAAACTACAGAGAAAACAGAATTTGCTGTCTGACAGACTCGTTGAGGTCATCCGAAAGAATAGCGGGGTCATTGTGCGCAAATGGCTTGAGGATGTGGCCACGAACAGGTCTACCCCTACGTATATGTCATGCAACAGTGAAAGGCTTCGTGAGCGGGCGAAAGGTGTACTGACCCTGTTCATCGAATGGGCAGATGAATTCTATACACAAAAAGGTGTTAGGAGGGTGGACGTCAAGAAATATTTCATCACCTTCGGGTATGAGAAGAGAAAGGAAGGATTCAAATTGCATGAGGTATTGAGTGCCCTCAGCCTGAAGCGGAAACATATATGGCAGTTTGCCCTCTCCTATGGTATTGCAAAAGAGAAACCTCTCGATATCTACATGGCCTTTGAGTTTGACAGAAGAATGATGATCTTTTTTGATCGGGCAACATTCTATACCACCTGCGGTTACACGGAGATGGGAACATAAGGGGAGTCGGCGGGCGTAATAGGATGGGTTATTACGAAAGGGCAACAGTAACAACAGCGGTTCACTGCCCTTTTCTCTGCGGGGTAGGTCTGTTTTTATGAGGTGATTGAGCGATGACACACACTGTCGATATGTGTGAGGAGTGCAGGCAGGCGAAGGCATGTGTGAAGTGTGCGAGCTGCGACATGCTGCTGTGTGAAGCATGCGCACACTTAGAGCTGTTAGGGTCTGGTTGCGGTACCGTGTATCCTCTTTACTATTGCGGAAAATGCGTATTTGATGAACAGAGAAACCCAAATGCCGGGTTAAAAGAGCGGGAATGGTCTTGAGGACTGCCCTTCATCACGTAAGATGAAGCGATGGTTTCTTCCGTAATACCCTTCCGGGAAGACAGCCCGTGTGCTCTCCCGCGGCGATAACGATTTTCCCGTTGACGATCACGTAGCCGATACCTTTCGCGTACTGGTGGGGATATTCCCATGTTGCCGCGTCGATGATTTCGTCGGGATCAAAGATGACGATGTCCGCGTGAAATCCCTCTGTAAGCCGACCCCGTAATTTCAGGCCGAATTTATCGGCCGTGGTGGAAGTCATCTTTTGAATCGCTTCGCCCAGTGTCATGATGTTTTCTTCACGTACATACCGGCCGAGCATGCGAGGAAATGTGCCATACGAACGGGGATGCGGCTTTGACGTTCCCAGAATGCCATAGGGAGCAAGTGACCACCCGTCCGATCCGATGACGACAAGGGGGTGCATGATGATTTGTTTAAAATTGTCCTCATTCAGCGAAAAATTGATCATTTCAACCTGATCTTCTTCTTCCCGGAGAAGATCGACGATAAATTCACACGAATCCTTTCCCGCTTCCTGCGCGGCGTCATAGATGCTTTTCCCGATAAAGTGTCTGTTCTTGTTCGTTAAGACATTTGAGACGCGGATATTTTTCCACGAGCCGATTTTTTCTTCCTGCTCTCGCACATAATCACAGATCTTTTTGCGTATAGTCGGGCCCTTCAATCGTGCGAGATATTCCTCGTTTGTGCCTCCCTTGATCCATGATGGCAGGAAGACGCTGAGAAATGTCGAAGTTGCGATATAGGGATAACGGTCTGCAAGGAGATTGACTCCCTCTTTTTCAGCCTGGGAGATCCTCGACAGGACTTCATGGACTTTCGGCCAGTTTCGAGGATAGGCAAGTTTTAAATGTGATATTTGAAGGCTTACGCCCGATTCACGTGCTACCGTAATCGCCTCTTCGACCGATTCGAGAAGATGGTCACCCTCATTGCGCATATGGGTCGCATAAACACCGTTGTAGTCGGCAACTCGCCGACACAGTGCGATGAGTTCATCGGCCTGAGCAAAGCACCCCGGTGTATAGATGAGACCACTCGACAGACCGAAAACCCCTGCCTCAAGGCTTTCCTGCATCAGGATGGTCATTTCCCTCAGTTCATCATACGTCGGAGGGCGATCCTCCGACCCCATCACGGCGCCCCGCAGGTCGTTGTGGCCGATGAGGGTTGCATAATTGAGGGCCATCCCCTGTCGTTCCAGTTGCCCCAGAAATCCGGTTACATCATTCCAGTCGAGGGCAATATCGTACTTCTTCTTCAGATATTCCCGGTTAATATCTGACGGAGGGAAAAGAGAAAAACCACAATTCCCCCCTATCTCGGTTGTTACTCCCTGCCGAATTTTGCTCTCCGCTTTGGGGTTCGCGATGAGCTCGATATCCGTATGGCTGTGAGGATCGATAAATCCTGGCGAAACTGCCTGTCTTGAAGCGTCGATCACTGTGACGGCCCTTCGCCTGTCGATATTTCTTTCGATTTTGGCGATGATGTCTCCCGTGATGGCGATATCGGTTTCGACTCCCGGCTTGCCCGAGCCGTCGAATACCAGTCCCCCGGAAATCAAAAGGTCAAATTCAGTGCCGGCGGAAGGTCTCTGATGTCGACGATCTGATGCTGCTGAATCTCTGCTCATATGTGGTCATGTTCCTCGGTCTGATTATTACATATTGTTTGCCGCTGAATGTCCCCAGTTTACTGTCTCTTACGGCACTTTACAATTAAAAAGGGGTCGCGCCGGCGAAACGTACCCTCGTGTACTCCTTTGCAGAGAGGAGTTTAATATCCTTTTTCATGTATCTGTTCGACAGTGGGGATTCCCTCACGTCCTCCCATTTTGCGGCTTACCATCGCGGCCGCCCATGCGGCAAAATCAAAACTCTTTTCGATGTTCCACTTTTTGATAAGGCCAAATGTTATGCCTGCATGGAAAACATCACCGCACCCGGTCGTGTCTATGACGTCCACCGCGTATGCCGGTCTTTCGACGGTCTTTCCATCAAACATCGCGACATACCCTCGCGATCCTCTGGTGACGCCGACAACCCGGGGGCCCAGTTGGGAGAGCATCCGGCATGTTTCACCCGGATTATCATCACCGATGAGTGCCCGGGAGAAAGTTTCCGATACGATGAAGCAATCACTGTACCTGGCAAGTTCAAGCATGCCATCACGCAACGTTCCCCCATCGACAGTAACGGGAATACCGGCTTTCCGGGCACACTGACACGCGGCGAGTGCTGCGTCGATAAAAAGTCCGTCAGTGTGGACGACCCGGGCCCGTTCGATCGTATTGTAGTTTATTTCATCCGGTAACAGTGGCAGCCCGGTTGGCCTCCTCCAGAAAATTGTCCTTCGTCCCGTATCCGGCTCGCAGGCAATGAACGCGAATTGTGACGCACAGTCCCTTCTTACCATAATGCCGCTCGTATCGATTCCCTCTGATCGCAGTGATGAGAGAATCACACTGCCAAAGGAGTCACTTCCGACTACCCCAGACATTGAGCACGAGAAGCCCCAGCGTGACAGAGCCGTAAGGGCGGTGGCAACAGGGCCTCCCCCTTGGATAACCATGTCGGTAAATTCACACTTTTCATCGGCCCCGGGATAACTGCCTATTTCACCGATATAGTCCAGCGAACATTGTCCCAATCCGAAGACATCACAAACTTGTGGCGGCATTGTTCCGTCCTAAGTGCTGGTGTGTTGCGGAGTCGCTACTGAGACGAGATGTTATCAGAGTATTCGTCTCAAATCGAGCGTTTTCTTCCCGTGAGTCCGTGGTTGTGACACTACTTTAAAATATGTAAGATGCAGAAAAATCCTGCAAAAATTGAAGTTTGTGGCAAGAGTGGTGTAAGAAAAAGTTTCGCAAGTGTGCCACGAGGCTGCACAGGAGATGAGGGTAGGTCCCTCGGAGCCGGCTTGCAGGAGCGGGCTTCAAACCACCTTAA
>Ga0272441_10010428_pt1 | contig 14061 bp, 11 predicted proteins | sample SSMProp6N_FD_193582 | JGI IMG/M metagenome (GOLD analysis project Ga0272441, IMG submission 193582) | Marine sediment archaeal communities from Little Sippewissett salt marsh, Falmouth, MA, United States - SSM-Prop-6N | ecosystem: Environmental > Aquatic > Marine > Wetlands > Sediment ... | reverse complement strand
AAGATCATATTCTCCTGAGATGATATGGACTTCGAAGACACCTGGAAATTGGGCAATACGTTGTGCTAGTTCTCGTTGAGAGACTTCTGGATTGGGAAGAAAAGAGACAAAGATAAAAACCTCAGAGGACAACCCTATTTTTTTATAATCAAGAGTGACTGTAAACGAGGTAATGATACCTTTCTTGACTAATTTTTGAATTCTATCATGAACCGTGACTCGTGGAAAACCTACCTGTTGAGCTAAGGCTTTGGTGGAAGCACGTGCATTGTTGTGCAGTGCTTGCAGTATTTTTTCATCTTTTGTATCTATCATTATTGACATTATGTCGGCTATATTATATAAATTTTATTCTTTTTTCGTAATAATGATGATAATTTCAACAATATGTTTATATATCTGCTTCGACGAATTCTTATGTATGGAACCAGGAAGAAATGAAAGAATGAAAGCTATCCTCAAGATTCAAAGTGAACTACGTCAAGCTCTCGCTACAGGATTGCGAAAGCGGGGTTTTATTGAACTGTCGCCTGTTATTTTATCTCCTATTACAGACCCCTTAAATCATCCTACATCCCCTGCAACAATAACATGTTATGATTACGACTATCATGTGACCCAAAGCATGATTTTTCATAAACAACTTGCACTCAGAACGTTAGAAAAGATCTTTACGTTTTCCCCCAATGTACGTGTCGAACCATTAGAACGAGTGCGCACAGGACGACATCTTTTTGAATTTTCCCAACTTGACTTGGAAGTTCGAAACGCCTCACGAGAAGAGATCATGACATTATGTGAAGAGCTTTTGGTTTTTACCATGAAATCTCTGAAGAAGAGGTGTGCCAAAGAATTAAAATTCTTAGATAGACAGCTGAGTATACCAACAACACCCTTCAAACAGATTCGGTATCAAGATGCTTACAATAAATATGGTGATGATTTTGAAACTGAAATTTCTAAGCGGGCAACCGAACCAGTATGGATCATAGACATTCCCTTAGCAAACAGAGAATTCTATGATAAAGAGGATCAAAAACATCCAGGTTATTTACGTGATATGGATTTACTTTATCCTAAAGGATATGGAGAGGCACTTTCTGGAGGGGAACGAGAATATGAGTATGAACGTATCAAACAAAGGATTTTAAAGAAAGGACAAAGCCTGGCACAGTTCAAACAGTATCTTGCTCTGGCACAAGGTGATTTACCACCATCAGCAGGTTTTGGGATCGGTATTGAGCGCCTAACGCGATACATCTGTGGATTACAACGTATCGAAGAAGCTTCACTCTTTCCAAAAATACCTGGAAAAATCTGTATTTAGCTGATCTATATTTCCTCTTCACCAGGCAGTTCAAAACCAGGATCTTCCACTACCTTGGCATCTTGTTGGAAAAAGGTAAGATCAAAGAGATCCCAATCACTAACATCGCCTTCACCATGAGAGCCATCTGAGTAATCAACCACACTATAATCCCAGATGTAATAGTAGTTCATCACTGATTTATAGTTCCCCCATTCCTGGAGATACTGCTCTTTTGCTTCTCGTCCATTATTATAGGTACCGTTATCATTTCCACCTACATTCCAAGGACCAATGCCTAACGAATGACCAAGTTCATGCATCAGATCTGATGCTTGTCCTAAGCGTTTTCCTCGACCAAAAAAGGATTTACGTAAGAAAGTAAACATTAAATTGTACTCTGTTCCCACCGCCATCGTATCATAGCGATTATACTTTGAAGGATGACAAAATCCTGCTTTATTGGCAATGAGAGCATACCGAAAGATGCCTTTTCGATCATCAGCAAAATGATTTTCATAGAATTGCAGCATCATGCCAGAATCTTGGGAAACCGTATCATAATATCTAACATAATCTCCACCACCACCATTTGGCCAACCATTATCAATATAGATACAGATGTTATGTTGTGCATATCGTTCCGTCATGATTTGTCTTGTTTCTTCATAAAGCTCGTGAGGTTCATCAAAGAAATTCTTCTTTTGCATATAGTCGACTTCTAAATAGATATCTTGATGATAGGGATTGGCAAAGTACTTTCGCATCTTGTACTCTTCACTATTTTCAAGACCGTCAACATCAGGGTCAAGGTAGGTATGGTTGTCAAAGGTGAAGGGATCATAACCCCATCTCCATTCCCAGTCTGTTGGAATGCCATCTTGATCAGGGTCTAGTATTGAATCGTCAATCATTGGATCTGTCCCTAGCACATTATTTTCTGTCCAATAGGGAATACCATCTCCATCATAATCTGTTTGGTACACGTTAAACCATACTTCAAAGGTGTCACCAAGGTAATGGCCATACCCATCCGTATCGTTAAAGAAATCGTCACCTTCCCAGCGGCCTGTTCGATAATTATAGGTAAGACTGATCGATTCCTTCTCAGTATCAGTACTTCCTAGAAGACCAAGTCCCAGGATGCCCCCTTTTGTTCTCTCAAAAAGAGTCAACGTAAGAGTGGATGTTTCTTGCTCTTCTTCAGCATCTCGATTAATCTTATTTTCTAAAAACATGGTGTCCCACATAGAAAACAAGGTCTCACTTTTTGCACCAGCAGTTGCTCGTACATTTTTACTGACATATTCTTGATCATCAATATTGGTGACAAAGTAAAAAGATGGTGGTGAACGCCACGAAAATCCTCCACCCATGATTTTTTCTAATAATCCTCGATGGCGAATGCGTTTAATTTCAAAAATTAGTCCTTGATTAGTGAGAGGACTGATACGATCATCTTCCATAATAAGAGGTGCTTCAACCTTTTTTGTGGTTTTTTCCTCTTCAAAAAAGACCAAATAGGCAACAGTACTGGAAAGTACGAGAAGTACCATTAAAGCTACTGCTCCGAGAATCATTTTTTGTCTGTAGGTGATATACATACTGTTGGTCCTTTGTTTTTATTGATAGCTACTAATAATATTGTTTACTATTTATATAAAGTTATTGCTAAATAAGTGAATTTTATACTACAATATAATAGGTGTTTTTTCTGTTTTCTTAGGAATATGCATAGCTTATTTTTGTTACTAATAAGTCTTAAATAGGGGTTGAATATAAATTATATGGGGAAAGGTATGAAGAACAAGATACTCTTGGGTAGTATCGCTGCCGTGATTGTTATTGTTCTTGCTTCATATACTTCGGTTGTCGGGTTTCAATCCACGAAGTTGAAGCACATAAGAGTTTCACCTGTCTTTGATATCAGAGCAAAAAGAGCAATTGAGAAAGAGAGCCATACGAGTTTTACTTGTGATTATATAGGTAAAGAGAGCATGCATACTCTTGTAATTCCTTCAAGAAATAGCAATGGACAGAGAGCCCAAAAAATTATCGAGACTATTGCAAAAATGAACGATCATCAAATCGAAGAATTAGTCAACTTAATTCTACAATATCAACAAAAAGATGATGGACTGAATGATATTAATGTCTCTAAAATCACCTATGTTTTACACTATATCAAAGACAATCCTGAAAAGGTAAAAGATGTTCTTCTACATAACAATGATATAGCACTTTCTGACTGTATTATTATAACAATACTACTAAGTATTATTATAGAAATCCTTTTTTTTATTTATGTTATACTTATGACTCTCTTCTGGTGCCCCTTCCCCACAAAGGTATGTTGATGAGGAATATAAGGAGATTGTTAAAGGATATAAAATGAACAAGAAAATAGTAATGGGAAGCATTGGAGCTGCAATCATTCTCATCTTAGTTTCATTCACAACTGTAATAGCTTTTCAAAGTACTGATTCCTCGAAAGTAGCATTTTCTCCCTTGTTTAAAGTCAGAAGTAAGAGAGCAATAGATACGGAAAATAATGATAATATTATATTCAATTATATTGGAATGGGCAAAAAGGGAATTATACCAATTTCTACATTAGATAGTAAATCTTTACAACTACAAAAGAATTTAAATAAAATATTTAGTATGGGAAAATATGATTTTAATAGATTTGTAGATTATTTTATAAATATATATAAACTGGGCAACTCAGATGCCGCAAAAGTAAAAGTTGAATTTCAATATTTAAAGGATAATCCTGATTTATTAGACAATATAATTAATAATGATAATTCAAAATTATTTCTTAATGAAATCACTTCTTCACCTGATGGTAGTTGGTATCCAGGTTGTTTGCTAATTGTTATAATTCGAGATCTGATTAATTTAATTGCGGATTTATCTTTTTTTATATTGACTTTAATTACTATGTTTTTTAAATGCATACCTCCAACATTTAGACTCTGTTAATTCAAATTATTTTCACATTGCTATTATTAGCTACATGTTTTATATTGCACCCTCCAACAGCATGAGACAAAGAAGAATACATCATTGAAAGTAACTCTTGACAACAAAGCCTCTTGTACAGAAACATTTATGTAGGGACAAACAAGATATTTAGGTTGATGCCTCAGAAGAACATTCTCCTGATAAATCCACCGATGGATTATCAATCGGTGAGAAAGGAGTATTCGTTTGAGGCCTATTTACCGCCGTTAGGACTGCTTTATCTTGCAACACCCTTGGAACAAGCAGGATATACTGTTTCTTTGATTGATTTTGTTGCTGAATCGTTCTCAGAAACAAAACTTCGCCAAGCACTTCAAGATACAGAGTATGTTTGTATTACCATTACCAGTCAGGTTGCTTCCTCAGCAGCACGAGTGGCAGCCTATATTAAAAAGGTAAAACCACAGTGTACAATCATTATTGGAGGACCCCATTGTACCTTGCAACAACAAGCTGTGTTAGAGGAGATCAACGCCGATATTGCTGTTGTGGGTGATGGTGAAGTAGTCATTACAACACTTCTTCACACCTTGGAAACAAAGGGAGATTTGTCCCACATCAAGGGCATCTACTTTCGAAAGGATGGTAGAATTCAGGCAGGGTTACCAGCCGAGGAAATCGAAGACTTAGATACCATTGATTTTCCAGCGCGACATCTTATTAAGAAATACACCTACGGTAAAAAAGTGATTTCTGGAGTAACATTTTTTGCAAAGGGAAGAATCACATCTATTGCAACAACCCGTGGGTGTCCCTATCGGTGTCGATTTTGTGTGAGTAAGGCTATTACCAAAAAATATCGTCTCCGTTCAGCCGACAATGTACTTTCAGAACTAGAGGAGATTGCCCAAGACTACGACTCAGTGTTTGTGGTGGATGACAATTTTTTATCCAACAAACAACGAGCTCATGCTATCATGGATCAGCTGATTAAAAAGAACTTTGACTTAGAAATCTGGATTGCTGGCATTCGAATCACTGATGCAGATGCTTCCTTGTTTAAGAAAATGAAACAAGCCAAGGTCAAATCCATTGAATTTGGCATTGAGTCAGGAAATCAAGAAGTGCTAGATTATTATGATAAGCGCATCACCCTTGACCAAGTGCGCAAAGCCATTAAACTTAGTAAAAAAGTAGGATTTTTAACCATTGGCAATTTTATTATTGGTGCACCAATTGAAACAGAGCATCATATTCAAGATTCAATTGGTTTTGCCAAGAAATTAAACCTGGATTTTGCCTTTTTCAATCCCTTTTATTATCTGAAAGGAAGTGCCATTTGGGATGAAGCACATCAAGAAGGGTTAATACAGGAGAATGAAACTTTTGTTCCTGCTGATACCAGGAAAGGATTAGGCCAATTTACCCCTGAGGAAATTAGCTCCTGGCTTCTCTCTGCCTATAAAGATTTTTATTTTAATCCAAAGTACATCATCACCCAATTCATACGGCAGTTGTTTGTGTATCATCATTTTCGCCTGTTTCAAGCAGCTCTTCGCATCTTTCTCTATGAAAAAGAGCGTCATATTTTAGCGAAATAGGGTGGACTATTCCAAACCGTTAATAATGGTGACAAGAAGATGATTTAAAGGGGCATCAATCTTTTTGTCGTCTGCTCTTCGCGCCAAAAAGCCATTAATAGCATCAATTTCAGTTGGTTTGTGGTGTTGGATACTTTGCAGCATCGAGGATTCATTGTCCTTAGTTGTCGTAATGACCTCATGTGTTTTTTGCAAGGCTTCTGTTGCAGTAACAGAAAAACCAGAAGCTTGTGCAATCTTGGTTGATTCATGACAGATGAGTGTGACCATCTTTTGTAAGATGGGATTGGTCTGCAGATATCCGTTCTTACATTGAAAGACAGCAGTGAGGGGGTTGATACTGGAGTTGACGATAGCTTTTTTCCAGAGTTCTTCAAGAATGGTATGACTAAGCGTCGTGGGAATACCTGCTTTGGTAAAGATGGTGACAAGCTGGGTTAATCGGGCAGGTTCTGAACCATCAAGAGCTCCAAGAAGGGTGTGACCTTTGGCAGTATGCACAATATGACCAGGTTGTGAAAAGATAGCCCCATGGGTCGTACAACCAACGATAATAGACTTTGGTGCTACAAATTGTTTGATAACGTCGATATGAGAAAGTCCATTTTGCAACGTACATAGCGTTGTCTTTGAGGTACATAAGGGTTGTACCTGTTGTAAGGCTGCTTGGGTATCATAGGATTTGACACAGAGAAGAAGTACATCTGGTGATTTTAGATCTGTAATGGTATCCACGGCAGGAACAGATACCGATAGGTTGGTAGTACCACTAATAGATAACTGGTGTTTCTGAATAGCTTTCACATGAGGTGTTCTTCCTAAAAGGGTGACCTGATGGTGGTTTGACAATAGTCCCCCAAATAAGGAACCAATAGCACCAGCTCCTACCACTACAATATTCATGCTATTCCTCCCACCTGTTTCCATTTCTCTTCAAGGTCTTCATGCTCAAAGGCAATTAAGGGATGAAGCAAAGGAACGGTTAGTTGGTTTTTGTAGTCATGAAGACGGGACAGAACATCTCCTGAGGTCTTAGTAAGAGTGATTCCACAACAGACAGCATCACACTTCTTGGTCTGGACAAGGGTGTTGATGGATGGAATGACATTAGCATTAGTTTCTAATGTTACAACCTCTGAGGATAGGTACCAATACTTTTGAAAGTGTTCTACTTGAGAGTGTAGGGATGAATCCATAACTAAAAAAATAATCTGACAACCTCGTTTCAACAGGTACCAACTTGCCAGGATTGAATGCGTATCTTCAATAAGAGCAAGAATTCTTCCTTGTGTTCCCATGGGAAAACCTCCTACTCCTTTGCGTTTTTCAAGAAAGAAATACGCAGTATCCTGACGTATTTCAATAAAAAGTTCAATATCAGGAGTAGTGAGATCAACTCGCGCTCTAAAGGTTTCAACAAGGTGCTTTCCCACCTCAACAGCAACATCCTGACTGGTATAGCTATGAGTTCCTGTGCGGGTCACCCGAAGAGCAAAACTCTTTTGTGGGGTGAACTTTTCTGAACACAGAGCAACAGCAGCTTTCTTAAGAGCGGCCATCGTTGATGATGTCTTGTGAGCAGGACTACAGGAGACAATCCCAAAGATTTTTTGAAGAAGCGAGCAAGCCTTTTGAATATTGTCTGTTTTCAGATAGAGTCGCCCTCTTTCCTTACTGAGATCACAACTTAATGCAGAAAGTACGCAAGCTTGTTGAATATTCTTCAAGAGGGTTGCTTCAAAAACGCGCCGTACATAGGCACTTTTCAGTGCTAGTTCTCCATAGCGAATAAGAATAACGTCAGCCTTCATTTCATATAGCTATCAAGCAAAAAATACATTAACCTTGTGACAGCACCTGAAGAGCGGTCACTGCTTCATACTCATACCAACAATGACGAAGGAACTTCAGAGATTCAAAACAGAGTTGTGGGACGTATTTCAAACCTACCTCAAAGTCAACAAGCATCTGCTTGGATAGTTTCATGAGCTTAAATTTATTAAGAAGGGTTAATCGAGGATTTTCAAGAAGGTCTTGAAGACGAGAGGCAGCTAGATAGCCAGAAAAGACTAAAGGTTCTGCCTGCGTGAGTCGGATGAGGAGGTCTTCTTGAAGACTGTCTAGTTCTTCTTCATAGGGGATCTCTTGGTCTTGGAGAAGTGGTAGCACTTGTTCGATGAGATCAAGAGTAGCTAGGGCTCTACTGACATAATCATGATACATGATGCAATAATGAGAGGTATAGTTAATGACTTTTGATTTGGTTTCAAACAGTTCCAAAAGAAACGAGTCAGAACAGTGCCGATAAAGCTCAGAGGTTACTGCTTGAAGGTGTGAAAGATTAGCAGAAAGACTGGCCAGTCGTTGTTTGATATCAGAAAATACATCAGTGGGGGGAGCTAGTTCAAGTTGTGCAGTCTGTTCAGCAATGGTTTCTAGAAAACTTATGGGATACGAAGTGGACATTGATGCTTGTTCTCGCCCATCAGCGGTGCCATAGAAGAGCGCATTGAAAATAGACCGCCGTCCATAGTATTCATCTCCTCCTTCCCAGGAGATTTGATCAAAGAGCACCGAGATATTATTGACAAATTCGGGATGAGAAGCAAATAGAATCACCTTTCCTTCACCAAATGTTGAATCAATCCAAGCCGGTGTGGAAAGGACTGGGCGATAGAACAAGGGTAGGTCTAGGGTTCGTCGTACACCAGTAAAACCTTCAAAGGTGGCCACAATCTGAGAATTTTTACCAATAAAGCGAAACCAGGGGCCTGAAAAGAATTCTGTCAGATTGCTCTTTAACCCATAGGCAAGTGGATGTGAGGTGTTAGATAAGTGGGTTTGGGTGATGTACAAATCAGAGGTGACTAGCACAGTTTGATCCATGATCGTATCGCTAAGAGAAAAGCCTACCATAGGTCTTCTGTAAAGAAGGGTAGGATTATGGGCATAGCGTAACGAAATAAATGGTACCGGACGAAAGATACCTGAAGAGGCAGCAAGAGCTCCATAGCAAGATCCAATAAATCCACCACCCTCATTGACAAAGGTTCTGATAGTATTGGCATCGTCAACATTAGTAATACTTTTGAGTACTTCCCAGGTGGATCGAGGAGTAGGGTGATACGGCCACATCAGGACGTTGAACTTATCATTGTTCAAAGATGTTGATAGTTCATGTTCTAATAAAAACTCCATGGTTAGGAATCCACCAGCATCAGCTATCTGAAGATAACAGGGCCATCCCCATCGCGTAGCTGTACCCAAATATTGCACGATTTTAGGTTCAAGAAGGGTGTGGGCAGTGAGTTCTCGAGCTTCAAGTACTTGATAGCATTCGACAGACATGGAATTGGTGTCAATTTCACTAGTAGTGTTATAATCATAAAGAATTGAAGTCAGAAGTGCATCCTGGGTTTGATTTCCTGAAAACGGAATGAGAAATGCACCTTTCAGAAAAGATCTTTCTTGACTTGCATTATGCTCATGCATTGCTTGGGTGTGAATCGTGATGTTTTCTGAAAGCCAATACACAACACTGTCTTCTCTTAAAAGATCATTAATCAATGTTCTCACACGACTATTTTCAAACGTTTCTTGGGTAGTATCTAAGCCAGCTGGAAGTGGAATCAGAAAACCATAGCACTGGTGTTCTCTCTGATGATCTTGAGCACTAGTTGTAGGTGTCCAGAAGGTTGTTCCTAAGAGAGCAAGAGCAATCAATATGGCTAATAGTTGTAAGGATCGTTGATGAATGGGTGGTTCCCCCAGAGGCATTTAGTTTTCATTACTATAAAATACTTGCGTTCTAAAAAGGAATTACATGAGTGATCTTATGCCAAATATATAAAAGGAGTAACTAAATAACCGGCCATGGCTCATAAGAGAAAACCAGAAGAAAAAGAAGCATCTGCACCCTACACGATTCAGGATGCTATGAAAGTTACAGAAGATATCTTTAATCTTTCAAAGGAAAAACAATACAAGATGGGTCCTTTTATTCATGGCTTGATTTTTTCCTTAGAATATGCTATCTTGACCTACAATATTCCTCAACAACAAATCGCCAATATTAAACGAGATTGTCGACGATACTTCAAAGAAATGGCAAATCTTAAACAACCGAAATAATTAGAGAGTTGCTATCCATTCCGCTAGGCCAGTTAAGCCAAATTGAACAGAAATTGCTACCGTCAACAGTCCCATGATTCTTGTTAAAGCATCCATTCCTTTTTTACCGAGAATTTTTACGACAACAACAGAACTCATAAACACAGCAAACGTAATCATCATGACAAGGATTATTGATATTATGACAAAAATCAAGGCATTTTCAATGGTCTGCATACTCACAATCGTTACGGTAATAGCGCCAGGACCTGAAAGAGAAGGCAAGGCAAGAGGAACAAGGGCATAATCATCAGGAGAGCTTTCTTTTTTATTGGGTGGACTTTCGCCAAATTGCTCTCCTCGGCGAAGCATATCCAGTCCTACAAATCCAAGAAGAATACCACCAGCAATACGCAGGGCAGGAATGGAAATACCCAGATAACGAAGAATGGCAGATCCTGCAAGCGCAAAGATAAAGAGAAGAATAGCGGCATACAAGACAGCGTTTCGTGCTGTACGAATGCGTTCTTTCTTGCTACTTTTCTGGGTGAGAATCGAGAAGAGAGCAAGAGATGACGAGGGATTGACAATGATTAAAAGGGGAATAAAGACTAAGAGGAATTGTTCAATCATATACGCTGCGGTATTCTTTTTTATTTAATAAATGTTTATTATTACAGCGAATAGTTTTAATGATGTGTTCGAAAGACTTGTATAGAGGGGAGTAATACGGAAGTGCACTCACCAGAGACAAAGAAGTAAAACTAGGGGGTTTACTTGAAAACTGTTAGTATTAAGGGAGCAAGAGAACATAATCTCAAGAATATCAATGTAGAATTTCCTCGAGATACCTTTATTGTGATTACAGGCATCTCTGGCTCTGGAAAATCAACACTAGCCTTTGATACCTTATATGCAGAAGGTCAGAGACGATACGTTGAATCACTTTCAGCGTATGCCAGACAGTTTTTAGGTTTGATGCATAAACCAGATGTGGATAGTATTGAAGGTTTATCACCAGCGATTTCCATTGAACAGAAATCAACGACACGTAACCCCCGAAGTACCGTAGGCACTATTACAGAAATTTATGATTACCTTCGCTTGCTGTATGCACGTGTCGGAACACCGTATTGTCCCATTCATAAAGTAAAAATTGAATCACAATCCCCTCAAAAAATTGCAGATCGCATCGAATCAGATCATACAGGCATGGTAACGATTCTTGCACCTATCATTCGCCAGAAAAAGGGAACCTATGAGCAATTATTCAAGGATTTATATAAAGATGGATATACGCGGGTCCGTGTGGATAAGGCTTTGTATCGAACCGATGAAGCCATAGCATTGGATCGCTATAAAAAACATGATATTGAACTGGTAATGGACCGTGTTACCACCAAAGACAAATCGCGGCTTGTTGAAGCGACAGAGCAGGCCTTAGAAAAAGCAGATGGACTGGTGATTGTTCTGGATGCAAAGAACAATGAGCAACTCTATTCTGCTAAAATGGCGTGCCCCAAGTGTGGTCTGGTGTTTGAAGAATTACAGCCACGTATGTTTTCCTTTAACAGTCCCTTTGGTGCTTGTGAAGAATGTCATGGACTTGGCATCAAGATGGAATTTGATGAAGATTTGATTATTCCCAAGAAAGAACTCAGTATTGCCGATGGAGCTATCGCCCTCTATAAATCCCTTCGAGACGGATGGCGTATTAATTATTTAGGTGCGGTTGCCAACCATTTTGGATTTGATATTTTTACCCCAATTAAAGATCTCAACGAGCGACAATACAACGCCCTCATGTATGGATCCCGTGAACGCATCAACTACAACATTGTAATGAAAAATGGCAATGCCCGGTGGAGTCATCAAGGAACATGGGAAGGATTGATCCCTCAATCAGAACGATTGTTCAAACAGACCGAGTCAGATTATCGACGGCATGATATGGAGAAATTTATGCGTATTTCCGATTGTCCTGTCTGTCAAGGAAAACGCTTAAAACAAAAAATTCTCCATGTGAAAATTGAAGGGAAATCCATTGTTGATATTACGGATCTTTCGATTGCTAAGTGTCTGAGTTTCTTTAAAACCATAACCCTTCCCCGTAAACAACTCGAGATTGCCAGGCAAGTCCTCAAAGAAATTAAAGTGCGATTAGAATTCTTAGATAAAGTAGGATTAAATTATCTTACTCTTTCGCGAAGTGCTGGTACGCTCTCTGGTGGAGAGGCACAACGCATTCGTCTTGCCACTCAGATTGGCTCGAATCTCATGGGTGTGATGTACATTCTGGACGAGCCGTCCATAGGTTTGCATCAGCGTGATAACAAAAAATTGATTGACACCCTGCATCAACTCCGTGATTTAGGCAACACTCTTGTGGTGGTGGAGCATGATGAAGAAACGATTCGACAGGCTGATTATGTCATTGATATGGGACCAGGTGCTGGTTTGCATGGTGGCAAGATTGTTGCTCAGGGCACTCCTGAAGAAATTGCACGCACCCCTCAATCACTAACAGGGCAATATCTGTCAAAACAATTGCATATTCCTATTCCAGCATCACGAAGGACAGCTCAAGAATTCATGCATGTTCTGGGATGCAGAGAGCATAATTTAAAAAACATTGATGTAGACATCCCCTTAAGTGTCTTTACCTGTGTCACCGGTGTTTCAGGAAGTGGCAAATCAACTCTTATTTATGAAATCCTCTACAAAGGACTCATGAAAAAACTGCATAACTCGCGTGTGGTGTTAGGCAATCATGATGACATTACCTTTGATAGAGTCGTGGATAAAGTCATTGTTATTGATCAAAGTCCGATTGGCAAAACACCACGGAGTAATCCTGCCACCTATACCAAGGTGTTTGATGAGATCAGAAAGATGTTTGCCCAAACCCAAGAAGCAAAAATCAGAGGATATAAACCTGGACGGTTCTCCTTTAATGTCAAAGGTGGTCGGTGTGAAACCTGTCAAGGGGATGGTTTGATTAAAATTGAGATGAATTTTTTGCCTGATATTTACATTGAATGTGAAGAATGTAAAGGAAAACGATACAATAGAGAAACCTTGGAAGTAACTTACAAAGGTAAATCTATTGCAGATGTTTTGGAGATGAGTGTTGAAGAAGCCTTGAATCTTTTCAAGAACGTTCCGTTCATTCGTCGAAAATTAGAAACACTAACTCGGGTAGGGCTGGGGTATATCAAACTTGGGCAAAGCTCAACAACACTGTCTGGTGGAGAAGCTCAGCGTATTAAAATAACCAGAGAACTGTCTAAAAAAGCAACCGGAAAGACCATCTATCTGTTGGATGAACCTACCACTGGCTTACATTTTCATGATGTCAAGAAATTAATTGATGTGCTCAATAGCCTCGTGGACAAAGGCAACACGGTTATTGTTATCGAACATAATCTGGAAGTCATCAAATCTGCTGATTACCTTGTTGATCTTGGACCTGAAGGTGGTGAGAGAGGCGGTCACATCGTTGCTCAAGGAACTCCTGAGACGGTAGCAACCATAAAAACAAGTTACACTGGACAATTTTTACAATCCTTACTTCATCCTGTGGAGACCTATGCAACAACCAACTAATCTTCCCAACAGCCCTGGATGTTACTTGTTTAAAGATAACCAAGGAAACGTTTTGTATGTTGGAAAGGCAAAACAGTTGAACAAACGCGTGGCCTCCTACTTTAAGCATCAGGACCTTGATCCAAAAACACAATTACTTGTCGACCATATGCAGCATGTTGACCACATAGCAACCAACACGGAACTTGACGCACTTATCCTAGAAAACACACTTATTAAACAGTACCAACCAAAATACAACGTACGACTCAAGGATGCAAAATCCTACTCCTTTTTACACCTCACCGATGAACCGTTTCCTCGACTACTCATAGCGCGTGGTGCACGACCCCAAGGTCAGGTCTTTGGTCCGTTTCTTTCTGCCCAAGAACGGGATTATTTGCTTCGATTTGTCCAAAGAACCTTTCATCTTCGTACCTGTCGCAAGCTACCGAAAAAGCCTTGCCTACGTTACCACATTGGACTGTG
>Ga0272441_10010427_pt1 | contig 14064 bp, 13 predicted proteins | sample SSMProp6N_FD_193582 | JGI IMG/M metagenome (GOLD analysis project Ga0272441, IMG submission 193582) | Marine sediment archaeal communities from Little Sippewissett salt marsh, Falmouth, MA, United States - SSM-Prop-6N | ecosystem: Environmental > Aquatic > Marine > Wetlands > Sediment ... | reverse complement strand
ACACCTTATTCTCTTTGTATATACTAATAGATCGCTTCGTGTCAAGTCGCCTCCGTCAAAACGCCAAAGAAACCTGAATTTTAGCGAGCGCTAGAGGAAAACCCTTGACAATCCGCACTCCGCTTGACTAATGTATAGACATTAGATGAAGGGGTGAGCGGGCGTTGTGTTGGATCGGACGGGCGAACCCACCTTCGGGAACCGCGAGAGAGCCGGGAGCCTTGCAGAGCGATGACCTCGAGAGAGCGGGTATTGAGTGCACTGAATCACGAGGAACCGGACCGTGTTCCGTTGGACTTCGGCGCGACGATGGAGACGGGGATTCATTTGTCGGCGTACGCGGAACTGCGCGGGCATTTGGGTGTATGCGACGGACCGGTTGGCGAGCGGCTGAAGCTGGCGCAGCTTGCACACGTTGAGCCGGCGGTGCAGACGGCATTGGGCGCCGACGTGCGAGGGCTGTACCAGGGCGTACCGGACGGCTGGGATTTTGCGCCTGTGACGGAGAACGGCTACGAGTCGTATGTTGACGAATTTGGGATCGGGTGGCGCCGATCGGTCCCGGACGGGCTGTACTACGACATGGCGGCCCACCCGCTTGCGGACGTGGAGCGGCCCGCGGACATCGACAAGCATGCCTTTCCGGATCCCCGCGATCCCGGCCGGTTTCGGCATATCGCGGCCGAGCTGGACATCGTTGGGGAAGCCGGCGCGTTTGCGGTGCTCTTCGACAACTCGTTAGGGAACGGCATATTCCAGATGGGCAACCATCTGATGGGCTACGAGAATTTCCTGATCGCGCTGGGCACGGGCGACGCGAAGGCGGCGCGGCTGATGGACAAGGTACTGGAGCTGAAGCTTGCGTTCTGGGACGAGGTGTTGAGCCGGTTCGGTGACCGGCTCGACATCGTAAAGGAGCTCGACGATCTGGGCACACAATTCAACACGATGATTTCGCCCGAGACGTACGCGCAGCTCGTGAAACCGCGTCTGCGCGAGTTGGTCCGCTTCATCAAGGGCAAAGCGCCGCACGTAAGAATGATGATGCATTCCTGTGGCAGCATGTCCAAAATGATCCCGCACATGATCGAGGCGGGCGTCGAGATTCTGAACCCGCTCCAGTACACGGCGTCGGACATGGACGCGGCGGAGCTGAAACGCGAGTTCGGCAACGATCTCGTGTTCTGGGGCGGCGGGATCGAGACGCAGCAGATCCTGCCGTTCGGCACGGTTCAGGAGGTGAAGGACGAGGTGAAACGCATGCTCGAGATCCTGATGCCGGGCGGCGGGTTCGTCTTCGCGCAGGTCCACAACATCCAGGCCGGGGTACCGGTCGAGAACATGATGGCGATGTGGGAGACGGTGCGCGAGTGTGGGGCGTACTAGTTTTCAGTTTCCAGTTTCCAGGTTTCGGGTTTCAGGAAGGAGACGGGAATGCGGGCAACGATGATGGCAGCTATCGCATGCACGTTTCTGGGCCTTTTGTCGACGACGACCGCGTTCACGATCGAGAAGGGGGCGGCGTATGCCATCGTGCTCCCGGAGAAACCGGACGCGGTCGACCGGTTCGCGGCGAACGAGCTGGCGAAACACCTTGAGCTGATCTTCGGGCTTGATCTCGAGATCGCGAAGCAAAGCGAGACCGGGCAGCGCGCCGGGCTCTTTTTTGTCGGCATACGGCCGGCCGACGACAAGGCGGACCTGGCGCTCGAAGAGGCACGCTACCGGATCACTTCCGATGCGGACAAGCTCTATTTCGACGTGTTCCAGCTCGCCTACGCGAACGGCATGCTCGGCACCGACTATGACACCGTGCTCGGGAACTGGGCGAACTACGCGCTGACCTACTACGTCATTGCCAAGGAGCATGTCGATCCACGTCAATCGTTCGAGCACTGGCAAGACGAATTCTGTTCCGGCTACGGCGCGGCGGCCTGCGAGGTGAAGGCCTACTTTCGGCACTGGCGCAAGGTGCATGCGCGAAACCCGATCCCGGCGAAACAGCGCTACGGCGGGACGCTGTTCCACAAGGCGCATGCGTACTACGATCCGGCATATTTCAAGCAGGCCGATCGGCTCCTGCGCCGCGCCATGGCCCGGCGGGACCTGGCCCCGGCCGAAAAGGCGCGCGTACACCAGCTCGTGCTGGCCAACCGGCATAACGAGCTCTGGCTCAAGGCCATCGCGAAGGGCAACCGCGCGTTCAAGGGCGATGCGGGCACCGAGCCGGACAAGGCGGCATCACTCGCCGCGACGCGCGAGCTCTGGAACTTCCGGCTCGCGCACAGGGACGAACTCGATATGTACTGGCCTTGGGTCTTCACGACGGAAACCCGCAAATACGGCGATTCCACGCGAATCAAGTATTGGCAGGACCAGGGCAAGCTGCAGGGCCGCGCGACGGGCCAAATCGAATTCGAAAACGAACATGACCGGCATTCGGACATGCAGGACGAGTAGAACGAAGGGGGAGCATCCTATGCGAACGCTACTGCTGACACGCGCCGTCGTCACGATGCTCGTCGTGACCCGTTCGGTCTCGGCCTTCACGATCGCACCGGGCCACGCCTACGCCATCGTCTTGCCCGACAAGCCCGATTCCATCGACCGGTTCGCAGCTTCCGAGCTGGCCAAACACCTGAAACTGGTCTTCGCGCTCGATGTGCCGACGCTCAGCAAGAGCAAGAACACGGCGACGGCCGGGATCTTCTATGTCGGGCTCCGGCCGAAGACCGACACCACGCCGCTCGAAGCGGAGGAGTCGCGCTACCGGATCACGCCGGAAGCCGTCTATCTCTATGGCGAGGATCGGCCCGGCGGCAGACTCCGCGCCCCGTTCCCGGGCGCCGACCGTGCAACGGCCCAACAGGTTCTGTACCTGAAGTCCACGCGAACGGGTACGCTGTTTGCCGTCTATGATTTCCTGGAGTACGAGCTCGGCGTGCACTGGATGGGACCGGGCGAGGACGGGATTGTCTACGAGGCACGCGACCGGGCCAGGTTGCCGCCGAAACAGCATCGCTGGGTGCCGCGCCTGAAGAAGCGCCATATCCGGCCGAGCGGCTGGCTCTGGCGCAGCCTGAGCGCGAATCGCGGGCACGTGGCGCAGAAGTATGCGCCCGCCGAATTCCACTTCACGGAGGAGACGGCGGCCGCGGCGGAGAAAGACGTGCTGACCTGGTTGCGCCGCATGCGTATGGGCCGCAGCGAGAACGTGCCGTTCGGTCATTCGTTCGGGCACATGTGGAAGCGCTACGGCAAAGAACATCCGGAATGGTTCGCCATCAAGGACAAAGGCGGCGGACGCCCCACGAATCCGAGCCGGCCGGAAACCGTGAAGCTTTGCGTGTCCAATCCGGAAGTTGCAGAAGTTATCGTGAACGACTGGGTCAAGGGCCTGGAGAAGAAGCCGCCGCAAGGCACCCCCTATCTGCGTGCCTGCCCGAACGACGGGGGCGGCTTCTGCATGTGCGAGAAATGCCTGGCGCTCGACGTCCCGTTGCCCGGCGAGAAGGAACTGCATCATCTCACGGATCGCTATGTCAATTTCTGGAACCGGCTCGTCACGCTGGCGCGTAAGCGCTACCCCGACGCGATGGTCTGCAGCTATGCCTACAGCCGATATTTTCAGCCGCCGCGCCGCGAACGGCTGAAGCCGGGCATCATTCTCGGCTTCGTCGCCGGCAAGGGCACCTCGCTCGAAGACTGCGAGAGGCTCTGGAGCGCCTGGAAGGACGCCGGCGTGACGGCCATGATGCTGCGGCCCAATCAACTCTATGCGCCGCGCATCCCGGTTCTATCGGATATCGACAAAAAGATCTTCGACGTGTTCCAGCTCGGGCTCAAGAACCGGATGATCGGGACCGACTACGACAGCCAGCTCGGCAACTGGGCCAATTACGGTCTGACCTACTACACGACCGCCAAGGCACACGTGGACCCCGACAAGCCGTTCGAATACTGGGAAAACGAATACATGAAGGGCTTCGGCCGCGCAGCGCCAGAAGCCCAACGCTACTTCCGCTACTGGCGCCAGGCTTTCGACACCAACGTGAAGCTCAAAGAGAGCCAGAAGTTCGGCGCCGTGATGTGGCGCGAGATCCACAAGTTCTACGACGATCAGGATTTCTTTCGCGCACGCGACATCCTCAGACGCGGCCTCGCAAAACGGCTGCACCCGGCCGAGAAGGGGCGCATCGAACAGCTGCTGCTCGCGAACGAGCACAACCGGCTCTGGCTCAACGCGATCAAGCGCGGCCGTGACGCGTTCGACGAGAGCGACGGCAAGGACCAAAAAAGGGTGGCGGCTTCGCGGAAGGCGACCCGGTCGCTCTTCGACTACCGGCTCGCGAACAAGGACAAACTCAAGATGCACTGGCCCTGGGTGTTCGCCACGGAGATCCGGAAATACAAGGACGCCACGCGCATGAACTACTGGCTCAAGAAGGGCGAGCTCGAGCGCGGCGGGCCGAGTGAAGAGGAACGGAGGATCGATCTTGGCGATGAGTGATACGCGACAACCCAACATCCTGCTATTCATCACGCACGACACCGGCCGCCACCTCGGCTGCTACGGGCGCGGGCCCGCCACACCGAACCTCGACAGAATGACGGACGAGGGGATCCGGTTCACCCAGGCGTACTGCACGGCGCCGCAATGCAGTCCGAGCAGGACCAGCCTCATGACGGGCCTCTATCCGCACAACCATGGCCTGATCGGTCTGCTCAACCGCGGGTTCCAGCGCACGCCGGAAATCACGACTTTGCCGCAGATCCTGGCCGGCGCCGGCTACGCCACGTACCTGTTCGGCTTCCAACACGAGGACAGAGCCCCGGCCGCGCTCGGCTATCAACATGTCTGGAGCAAACCGAACCCCTACGAGTGCACAGACGTGCTGCCGCACGTGACGGCGTTCCTCGATTCGACGGAAAGCAAGGCGCAACCGTTCTTCGTGAACGTCGGCGTCAGGGAAACGCATCGCGTGTTTCCCAAGGCCGCAGCCTGCCGCGGCGCCGTGCGCGTGCCGCCGTACCTGCCGGACGCAGACGTCGTACGCCGGGATGTCGTCGACTTGAACGCCGTCGTCGAAACGGTCGACGACACGGTCGGCGCGATCCTGGCCGCGCTCGAACGCAACGAGCTGGCGCACAACACGCTGGTCCTGTTCACGACCGACCACGGCATCGCATTTCCCGGCGCCAAGGCGACGCTGTTCGAGCCGGGCATCGAGATCGCGCTGCTCATGCGCGCACCCCATGCGCTCCGGGACGGACTGTTCGCCGGCGGCAGGACGCTCGAGGCGGTTGTCTCGAATATCGACATCCTGCCCACACTTGTCGAACTCGCCGGGCTGTCCGACCGGATCCCGGCCAACGTGCAGGGCAGCTCGTTGCTGCCCCTGCTCCGCGGTCAGACGCAAGCCGTGCACGACACCGTCTTCTTCGAGCAAACCTACCATAGCGGCTACGACCCGTTGCGCGCGGTCCGGCAGGAGAACCTCAAGCTGATCAAGAGTTTCGAAGCCGCGAACCGCACGTACTATTTCGCGCGGCATGTCGACGGCTCGCCATCCAGGGAGTACGTCGCCCGGCACACGGATCTCTTCACACGGCCGCGGCCAGAGCTGTTTCTGTTCGATCTCGCGGCCGATCCCCGCGAACAGAACAACCTCGCGCAGGACCCCGCACATGCAGCGCGCCGCGACGTACTGCTCGCAACGCTCGAGCAATGGATGCGGCAGACCGACGACCCGCTGTGCGACGGGGTCGTCCTGCCGCAGGCCGAGGGGGTCATCGCGTCCGACGACCAATTCGACGAAGCAACAAGACAACTGACGGCAAAGGAATACTGCGCGACCCGAGGCTGGAAGATGAGCGAGGCAAAGAAACCGTAGACATGGCCTTTGCGTCTTTCCCGCCGCTTGCTGCGCGGAGAGGGCGACGATGCAACCATTCAATTTCGAGTTCGGCGACAAATACTCCGAAATCGGCCCGTGGCAGATCGCGTTCCGAGTCTATTCGGAATGCAACGCGTACACGCCGGCCCCCGACGCGCTCGAACGGAAGCGAGCCGCGGGCAAGACCGTGATCACGGCCGACCGTTTCGCCTGGGCCGGGCTCCAGCAGAGCATGCCCGGCTCGTTCCGCGCCGAAATCGTGGAAGACGGAGACCAGTTCGAGCTCTCGATCGAAGCCGAGCTGCCGGAACGGATCAAGGGCACGACCGCCTACATCCGCGGCATCCCGCGGGGCGAGGTGTCCGTCGGCAATTTCCGGTTCGAACCGCTGAGCCAGAGACGCAACGATCTGCTCCAATACCCCAAGATCTCGCAATGCCGCTTCCCGATGCTCTTCCTGAAACACGGCGCGCACGACTACACCTTCGCGCTCAGCGCCGACCGGGAGGTCCGCCAGAAAACCTTCGCGGCGCAGTTCCCCGGCAAACAGGTACTGCTCGAACTGCATCACCACGAGGATGCGCGCAAGTGGAGCACGCACCAAAAAACTCCCGTCTGGCACTTCGGCAAGACGAAGAACCCGCCCGAGATCATCGCGCGGCGCATGCAACTGATGGAGGACGCGTGGGGACTGCAGCCCTGGGAAACAAGGCCGGACGTGCCGGACTGGGCCCGGCAGATCTGTCTCGTGCTCAACCTGCACGGCACGCACTGGACCGGCTACCTCTACAACGACTATGCGCGCCAACTCGAGATCATCCGCCACGTCGCAGAGCGGATCGACGGCCGGCACGTACTCGCGTTCTGCCCGGCCTGGGACGGGCGCTACAACTACAACTGGCCGCAGTACGAGCCGGACCCGGCGATGGGCGGCGCGCCCGGCCTGCAGAAGCTGGTCGCGGGCGCGCACGCACTGGGCGTACACGTAATTCCACAGATCGGCGCGCAGTCCGCGAACCGCAAGTTCCTGCCGCAGGCGCTCCACAACATCGCGTTCCAGGACGCGTTCGGCAACCCGTTCTCCAAGCAGGTCGACTGGGACAACGACCGTATGGGCGAGGCGTACCGGGTCGATGCCTCGCTCGCGCATCCCGGCTTCCGCCAGTTCCTGATCGACAAGGTCTGCGGACTCAGGAAGCGGTTCGGGTTCGACGGCATCTTCATGGACATCAACCAGGTCTTCCACAACGATTCACGGTTCAGTATCACCAAGGGACATTGCGACTTCGCGCGGCAACTGCACGAGCGGTTCGACGAGTTCCTCGTGTTCGGCGAGTCCTGGTACGACGGGATCATGCCCGCCTATCCGCTGACACACTGTTCCAAGGGCCGGTTCGCGCGCTGGAACGAGATCTTCGAGAAGTACTGCCGCGTGACCTGCCACCTGGTCCATCCCGCGCCGGGCCGCGGAAGTACCGGCGTCTACGAGGCCGGCTTCACCACGCCGGTCGTGCCGGACCCGGACGCGGACGTGATCCCCGCGCTCGCATTCGTCGAAGACACGCTCAAAGAGCAGGGCAAGGCGATCGACCGGCACATCGAGATCGCGAAAAAGTACGGCAGACGCAAGGGCATCATCTGACATGATCGACACACACGCGCATCTGGACGGGCTCGGCGCGCCCGACGAACTGGCCGCCGCGCTCACGCGCGCGGCCGAGGCCGGGCTTTCCCATATCATCGCGGTGGGCGGCGAGCCCGGCGCCAACGCGCTGGCCGTGAATGTCGCGCGCGCCCGGCCCGACCTGGTCCACGCTGCCGCGGGCTACGGCCGCGAGTTGGCCGACGGCCCGCCCGAAACCGACACGCTCGACGCCGCACTGCAGGCACCGCAGGTCGTGGCGGTCGGCGAGATCGGGCTCGATTACCACTATCTGCCGGAAACGGCAACGCAACAGGAAGCCCTCTTCTCCGGCATGCTCGCGCTGGCACGACAACACGGGCTGCCCGTCATTGTGCACAGTCGCGAGGCCGAAGACGCCACGCACCGGTTGCTCGCCGAACACGCGCGACTGTGGCCGGGCGACCCCGCGCGGATCGGGGTGCTGCACTGCTTCACGGGCAGCGCGCGTTTCGCCAAACAACTGCTCGCGCTCGGCCTGTACATCAGTTTCAGCGGGATCGTCACGTTCAAGAAGGCCGATGCATTGAGGAAGGTGGCCGCGCAGGTGCCCGCCGATCGGCTCCTGATCGAAACCGACACCCCCTATCTCGCGCCGGAGCCGCACCGCGGCAAGCGAAACGAGCCCGGCTATCTGCCACACGTCGCAGAGACGCTCGCCGCGCTGCGCGGCGTCTCCCGCGCCGCACTCGACGAGAGGACAACGCGCAACGCCCGGCTCCTGTTCGGGCTCCCGGCCCTCACAAGCCAAGCCGTGCACGCACCTCCGTCGCGCTGAGCCCCCGAACGCCGATGCGCTTGATACGGCTCTTCGCCCCGCCGAGCAACGAGAGCTGGTTCGCGCGAACCGCCAGGGTCTTGGCGAGGAATTTGAGCAGCGCCTTGTTCGCTTTGCCCTCCACGGGCGGCGCCTGCAACCGCACCCTGAGCACACCGTCGGCGCCGACCGCGAGCGCGTCGCGCGACGCGCGCGGCACCACGCGGCAGCACACCACCACGCCGGCATCTTCTTCTGTTATGGCCATTGCCCGTTCCTGTGCAGTATGATCCCCGAAACGTCCCAAGCCGGGAGTGTAGCGCATGGGCAACCTGTTCGTCAGCCTGCTGGTCGAGGATCCGTTCGTCTACTTTTCCTGGATCCTCACGGTCGTCTTCTCCATCTGCGTGCACGAGTTCGCACATGCCTATACCGCCCTGCAAAGCGGGGACGACACCGCGGCGCGGGCCGGACACCTGACCCTGAACCCACTCGTTCAGATGGGCCGTACCTCGCTGTTCATGCTGCTCTTCATCGGGCTCGCATGGGGCAGCGTGCCCGTCGAGCCCAAACGTATGCGGCGCAAAAGCGGGGCCGCACTCACTGCCGTGGCCGGGCCGGTCGCCAACCTGACGCTCTGCGTGGCGGCCGCACTGCTGACCACCGTGACCCGCCGCATCTTCAGCCCGCAGGACGCACTCGCCGAATTCTTCTGGACCGCCGCCTACGCCAACGCCGTGCTGTTCCTGCTGAACATGCTGCCCGTGCCCATGCTCGACGGCTGGACGGTCTATCGCTACGTCATACCGTCCCTGCAGCGAATCAAACGCGAACAAGCACGCCCGTTCTCCGCGATCCTGCTCTTCCTGATCGTGCTCACTCCGCTCGGCGACCTGCTCTGGAAAACCGGCGAACGGTTCGCGGTCGGGCTCGTCTCCGGCTGGGAAGGCCTGCTCGGGATCTTCTGACTCTCACAAGACGGCCAGATACCCGTGCCATAGCACATAGTTCAACAGCGCGTAGGAGAGATTCACGAACACCAGCGCGACCAGCGGCGCCAGGTCTATGATCCCAAGCTGCAGCCGGAACCGGCGCAGCGGATAGAGCACCAGCTCCAACCACTCCCGGCATACGGCAACCATGCCGTGCGAGCCGGTGAACGCGCCGACGAGCGACCCGATAATCAACACGATCAGGATCCCGCGCAGGATCAGCAGGACATTCGCCCAGCTCGACAGGCTGAGCAACACGTACGCGCCCAGATTCAGGCCGCCGGACCGAACGGAAACCCGGCCGACGTCGACGACCGGCTCGGCCAGGGCGGGCTCGCCAAGCAGGTCGAGCAGTGCGGCGATCAGCGCGCCGACAACGACGAGCACAACCGCGGCCGGCGTCCATGCCAGCTTCGACAGGGGCCGGCACACGCGACGCAAGAAGACCCATGCCTCCCCATACTGGCGCCGGCCCGCGAGCCCCGCGAATACCAAAAAGAGCCCCCAAAGACTGAAAAGAAACAACGCGAACGAGAGTACGCTGCACGCGAGATACCGGATCAGCCCGCCGCCGGCCATGCGAAACGCTTCAAACCCGACGCGCAGGCACCAAAGCCGGCCAAGCCCTTCGCCCAACAGTGCGGCATAGACCAGGGCCCGCACAAGCAGACACATACCCAGCGCGGCAAGCGCGACGAGCCAGCGCGGCAAGCGCCCGAAAACCGGGCCCACGAACGACAGGAACGGCCGGCTTACGCCGATCAGCGCCGCCCCGTAGGGATTCACGTTGAAGTCGATCTCGTTGCGGATCCAGACGCAGACCCACAGAGGCAGGAACAGCAGGTTCACGAACAGCTCGATCGCGGAGAACGGCATGGGCTACAACGCCCTTTTCAGCAGCACCATCTTCAGATCGGACAGCAACGTGATCGCCTCACGCTGGAACCCGTTGCTCTGGCATAGTTTCAAGGCGGTGTGCATCCGGTCCGTGCCGTGGAACATGAGTCGCTTGTACCGGTGCTGCCCGCAGAACTCGATCGCCTTGTCCAGCAGCCGTTTGCCGTAGCCGCGCCCGCGAAACGGCTTGCGCACGAACACACGGCGCAAAAGCGCCGTGTCACGGTCGTCTTCCTTCACGGCAATCGTGCCGATGATCTGCCCGTCACGTTCGGCCACGAAAAAAACGTCGCGCTTGCCCCCGTAATACCGGGCCGGATCATCGAGATCCTGGTATGCGTACGCATCCTTTTCGCTCGGAAACTCGTCGATGAGGATCCCCTCGATAATCTCGCGCACCGCAGGTGCGTCCTCCGGCGTGACCCTTCGAATGTCAATCGTATGCTTCATCTGCACACCCCGAACCCACACGTACCCTATCCCCTCCGCCAGCTCTTTCTTTCTAGCACTGAGCGGTCGATTTGTCACGAAAAAAAACGCAAAACAGCCCCGCGGAAATCGCCGCCTTTCGCACGGTTGACAACCCTTGCCCGATTCGCTATCGTGTCGGTTCTCTTTTCGGCTGGACATCATTCGCTCAACGCCAGACACAGGGCATATTCAGGGAGGACACGCACCATGGCAGTAACGGTAGGGATCAACGGGTTCGGGCGGATCGGACGCAATGTATATCGGTTGTGCTGCAAAGATCCGGACATCGAAGTTGTGGCGATCAACGACCTGACGGACGCGGCGACGCTCGCGCACCTCCTGCAATACGACTCCACGCACGGGATCTTCGACGGAACGGTCGAAGCGAAGGACGACGCCATTATCGTCGACGGCAAGCCCGTCAAGGTGCTGAGCGAGAAGGACCCGGCCAACCTGCCGTGGACGGAGCTTGGCGTGGATATCGCGCTCGAGAGCACGGGCGTGTTCCGCACGCGCGACAAGATCCAGTTGCACCTGGACGCGGGCGCGAAACGCGTGTTGCTGAGCGTCCCTGCGAAGAGCGCCGAGGATGTCGACGCGACGGTCGTGCTGGGCGTGAACGACGCGGATCTGACGGCGGACACGAAGATCGTCTCCAACGCCTCCTGCACGACGAACTGCCTGGCCCCGATGGTCAAGGCCGTCAACGACGTGTTCGGGATCGAGGAAGGCCTGATGACGACGATCCACAGCTATACGAACGACCAACGCATCCTCGACTTCCCGCACAAGGACCTGCGCCGCGCGCGGTCGGCCGCCTTCAACATTATCCCGACCACGACCGGCGCCGCCAAGGCGATCGGACTGGTGATCCCGGACCTGGCCGGCAAGATGAACGGGATCGCCGTGCGTGTACCGACGCCGGACGGCTCCCTGGTCGATCTGGTCTGCACGCTCAAGTGCGACGCATCGGTCGACGAGATCAACGGCGCGGTCAAGGCGGCCGCGGAGGGCCCGATGGAGGGCATCCTCCAGTACAGCACGGCCGCGTTGGTCAGCACCGACATCATCGGCAACCGGCACAGCAGCATCTTCGACGCGCCGTTCACGACCAAGCTCGACTCGAAGCTGGTCAAACTCGTTTCCTGGTACGACAACGAATGCGGCTACTCCGCGCGTTGCGTGGATCTGTTCAAGAAGATGGCCGCGCTCTGACAGGCTGCCCTATGAACAAGAGAACGGTTCGCGATGTTGCGCTGAAGGGTCGGCGCGTGCTGATGCGCGTCGATTTCAATGTGCCCCTGCGCGACGGCGCGATCCAGGATGACATCCGGATCTCCGCCGCGCTGCCCACGATCCGGCATATCCTGGACCAAGGCGCGACGCTCGTGCTCATGAGCCATCTCGGCCGGACGGAAGGGAAGCGGGTCGATGCGATGAGCCTCAAGCCGGTCGCCGACCGGCTGGCCGAGCTGTTGGCACGGCCCGTTGCGTTCGCGCCGGACTGTGTGGGGCCCGACGTGGGCACGCTGGCCGAGACCCTGAAACCGGGCGACGTGCTGCTGCTCGAGAACCTGCGGTTCCACGCCGAGGAAGAGGGCAAACCGAAGGCCGACGACATGCCGCAGCGCCAGGCGCAGTTTGCGGCCGAACTGGCAAGGCTCGGCGACGTCTACGTGAACGACGCGTTCGGCGCCGCGCACCGCGCGCACGCCTCGATCTCGATCGTGACGCAGCATTTCGAGGATTGCGTGGCCGGGTTCCTGATCGAGAAGGAGATCGACGTGTTGAGCAAGGTGCTCACAAGCCCGGACAAGCCGTTTGTTGCGATTCTCGGCGGCGCGAAGGTGGCGGACAAGATCGGCGTAATCACGAATCTGAAGGATAAGATCGACACGCTGATCGTCGGCGGCGCCATGACCTACACGTTCATGCTCGCACAGGGCCTGCCCATCGGAAAATCGAAAACGGAACCCGACCAGACGGACGTGGCGAAGCAGACGTTGGCAGACCTGGAGGCGGCCGGCATCAAGGTGTTGCTGCCTGTCGACCACGTGGTGGCCGAGGACAAGACGCTCGAGGCGCACAGACAGACGGTGGATAACGACAAGATCCCGGACGGCTTGATCGGGCTGGATATCGGGCCGAAGACGCTGGCTCACTTCAAACCGGCAATCGAACAGGCCAAGACCGTCGTATGGAACGGGCCCATGGGCCTGTTCGAGGTCGCGCCGTTCGCGAAGGGCACCATGGCGCTGGCCAGGATGATCGCCGCGGCCGAATGCAACAGCATCGTGGGCGGGGGCGACAGCGCCAGCGCCGTGCGCCAGAGCGGGATCGCCGAGCAGATCAGCCACATCAGCACGGGCGGCGGCGCTTCGCTCGAGTTTCTCGAGGGTAAGGAACTGCCCGGCCTGCTCGCGCTGCAGGACAGGGCCTGACGGCCGCCGCGGCGGCAGAGACCGAGAAGGAGCTGCATTCGATGAGGAAGAAGCTTGTTGCCGGCAACTGGAAGATGAACAAGACCATCGGCGAAGCGGTCGAACTGGTCGGCGCCGTCAAGGACGCAACCGCGAACGTCGATGATGTGGACATTTTGGTCTGTCCCACCTTCACCGCACTGCAAGCGGTTGCGGCACAGGTGAAAGATTCCAACATCGCGCTGGGCGCCCAGAACATGTACTGGGAAGAGAAGGGCGCATTCACCGGCGAGATCTCGCCGGTGATGCTCAAGGATGTCGGCTGTCGGTACGTGATCCTCGGTCACAGCGAACGGCGCGGCCACTTCGGGGAGACCGACGAGACCGTGAACCTGAAGTGCAAGAAAGCCCTCAAAGAGCAGCTCACGCCGATCGTGTGTGTGGGCGAGAAGCTCGAGCAGCGCGAAGCGAAACAGACCGACGCGGTTGTCACCACCCAGATCGAACAAAGCCTGGCGGGCCTGGGCGAACAACTCGCGGACGTCGTGGTCGCCTACGAACCGGTCTGGGCAATCGGCACCGGCAAGACGGCGACTCCCGAGCAGGCCCAGGAAGTCCATGTGCTGATCCGGGCGTTGGTCCGAAAACTGGCGAACGACGCGATCGGCGACGGGATCCGTATCCTCTACGGCGGCAGCGTCAAGCCGGACAACGCCGAGGACCTGTTCTCGCAGGCCGATATCGACGGCGGCCTGATCGGCGGCGCCGCGCTGCAAGCGGAGCCGTTCCTCAAGATCATCGAAGCCGCGCGGAAAGGATAGATCATGAATATTCTCAGACCGATCCTGGTCTTTGTCGAAATCTGCAGCAGCTTCCTGCTGATCGGGATCATCCTGCTGCAGAAAACGAAGAAGGAAGGGCTCGGCCTGGCGTTTGGGGCCGGCATGGG
>Ga0272441_10010425_pt1 | contig 14064 bp, 9 predicted proteins | sample SSMProp6N_FD_193582 | JGI IMG/M metagenome (GOLD analysis project Ga0272441, IMG submission 193582) | Marine sediment archaeal communities from Little Sippewissett salt marsh, Falmouth, MA, United States - SSM-Prop-6N | ecosystem: Environmental > Aquatic > Marine > Wetlands > Sediment ... | reverse complement strand
GGGAGCCTAGAACAGGAGAATTAATCGTGTCCAAGCCCGACCTCGCCAAACAGCTCAAGAACGTCTCCGAGAAGGACCGCAAGCAGATCGAGCAGGCCCAGGAGATGTTGGGGCCCGACCCGGCCACCATGGGCTTCATCAAGAACATCTTCTGGGGCAATTTCCGCGAGGAACTGGTCTTTCCCTATCCGGAGGTGAGCAGCGAGGAGGTTGCCCGCTGCGACCAATTGCTGGCGGAGCTGGATGTCTATATGCGCAACGAGCACCCGGCCCTCGAGATCGACCAGAAGGAAGAGATCCCCGACTGGGTCGTCAAGCGCCTCTTCGAACTGGGCGTGATGGGGATGATCATCCCCAAGGAATACGGCGGGGGCGGGTTCGGGCTGACCAGCTACAACCGCGCGCTCAAGCGCATCGGCCAGACGTGCGGGTCCACGGCGGTGATGGTTTCGGCCCACCAGTCCATCGGCTGCGGGGCGCTGTCCCTCTTCGGCACGGAGGAGCAGAAGAAGCGGTACCTGCACCATCTGGCCAACGACACCCTCAGCGCCTTCTGCCTGAGCGAGCCCGGCGTCGGCTGCGATGCCGGCGCCCAGCAGACCGTCTGCGAGAAGGACGAGAACGGGGACTTCATCATCGTCAGCGGCGAGAAGAAGTGGGCCACCAGCGGCGCCCTGGCGGGCTTCTTCACCGTCATGACCAAGCAGAAGATGGAAGACCCCAGGACGGGCAAGATGAAGGACCGCATCACCGCCCTCATCGTCACCCCCGATATGGAAGGAATCGACATCTTCCAGCGCAACCGGTCCAAGGTCTGCATTCGCGGCACGTGGCAGGCGCGGATCCGGTTCAACAACGTGAAGGTTCCCAAGGAGAACCTCCTCTTCAAGGAGGGCAAGGGGCTCAACGTGGCGTTGACGTGCCTGAACTACGGCCGCTGCACGCTCGCCGCGGGAATGGTCGGCGCCGCCCAGAGCGCCCTGGAGCAGGGCGGCAAGTGGGCCGCCTACCGCCATCAGTTCGATCGCGCCATCGGCGAGTTTGAGCTGGTGAAGGATCGGCTGGCCACGATGAACGCCTATCTCTACGCCATCGAGGCCATGCTCTACATGACGACCGGGTTCATCGATCGCGGCGACGATGACATCATGCTCGAGACGGCCCTGACCAAGGTCTTCTGCTCCGAGCGCGGCTTCGAGGTCGCCAACCACGCCCTCCAGATCATGGGCGGTGAAGGGTTCATGACCGAGAACGAGCTGGACCGCCTGTGGCGCGACAGCCGCATCAACAGCGTGGTGGAGGGCGCCAACGAGGTCATGCACAGCTTCGTCTTCGCCTATGGCTCCAAGCAGCTCGGCGAATACCTGCTGGAAGTGAAGGCCAAGCCGCTCAAGCACTTCGGCACGGCGATGCAGGTGGCCAGCGAGCTTTTCCTCGGCATTCGACGACCCGCCCCGCGCATCACGAAGCTCAGCCCCAGGCTCGATCATCTCAAGCGCGAGGTGGAGCGCTACGTCCGCGAGTTCAGCCACCAGGTCAAGATGATGTTCAAGATCCACGAGGAGAAGCTGATCACCAACCAGATGGTGCAGCGGCGCCTCAGCGAAAGCGTGCTGTGGATCCACGCCATGGTGTGCAGTCTCTCTCGCGTGGACAAGTCCATCCGCGACGGGGTGAACGGCGAACCGCTCGCCGATGAGATCAAGATCGTCGAGCACATCTGCGCCCTGGCGGGCGAGAAGATCGAGGACAACTTCCGCCTCCTCTACCGCAACACCGACGAGAGCATGCGCCGGGCGGCGAAGGTCGCGCAGAAGCAGATCGATGCGTTGCCCAACGCCGAGTACATCATGCCTGAGAGTTCGCCGGACGAGGCGGCGCGGGGCAAGGGGCGCGTGCCCGATCAGACGCACATCGCGCAGTTCGGCTCCGGTTCGGTCTACAAGCCCCAGGACACGCCGGTCTGACCAGGCCGCTCCATAGTGATCGGCGGCCCGTGCGCGGTTTTCCGCGCATTTGCCGCCGGTCTCGACTCGATGTTTCAGACCCGTCTGTCTAGTATCTCACTGCCCATGAACACGCTGGATCAGATGGTTGAACGTGGCCATGAGCGGGTTTCATTCCACCAGGACCCCTCATCCGGCCTGCGGGCGATCATCGCGGTACACAACACGGTCCGCGGCCCCGGTTTCGGCGGGGTTCGGCGCTGGTATTACCCCACGGAGGCGGACGCCCTCTACGACGCGCTGCGCCTCTCGCAGGCGATGACCGACAAGGCCGCAGTGACCGACATTGCCATAGGCGGGGCGGAGATCGTCCTCATCCTGCCCCGGCCCGGCCACAAGGCCACCGAGGCCGAGGCCGGCGCGATGGGCCGCATCATCGAGTCGTATCACGGCTCGCTCGTCGCCGGCGAGGATGTCGGACTCACGCCGCAGTACGTGGACTGGATGGCTCGCGAAACCACTCACGTCATGGGGGGTGACCGTAGCTGCCCCGGCGGCGACCCCGCCCCTTACACCGCCCGTGGCGTGATCAACGCGATGAGCGCCGCCCTGGCCTACACCGGCCGTCCGGTCGATTTCGCCGGCCTGACCGTCGCCATCCAGGGCGTGGGCAGCGTGGGCGCGAATCTCGCCGCCATGCTCGCCGAGCTCGGCGCGAGAGTGCTCATCGCGGATCTCTCTGCCCACGCGATCCGGCGCGTGGTGGAAGAATGCGGCGCCGAGGCCGTCCGGCCCGAGGAGATCCTTACCAGCCGGTGCGACATCCTCGCCCCGTGCGCGCTCGGGGGCGTGATCGACGCGAGCATCGTCCGCAAGCTGCGCTGTTCAATCATCTGCGGCGGCGCCAACAACATTCTCGATGATTACGATGAGGACAGCGTGGCGCTGAAAGCCCGCGACATTGTTTACGTGCCGGATCTTGTCGCCAATGCCGGCGGCCTCATTCAGCTTGCCGGGGCCTATCTCGGCCTGCCCGAGGAAGAGCGCCGGCAGCGCATCGCCGATATCGAGCACACCACGATGCGGGTGCTGCGCGACGCCGAATCGGCCGCGTCCACGTACGCGGCGGCGATCGCGCTGGCCCGCCGACGACTCGTCGAAGCCGTGAAGGTCAACGCCCCCGCCGGCTGAAGGAAACCACGACGGTCCGGAGCGCCTGAGGAGCTCTCCGACAACACGGAAAGCCGTCAACAAAGAGGAGATTGCCCCATGATGGAGATTCGGATCCACGGCCGCGGAGGTCAGGGCGGTGTCACCCTCGCCAAGCTCATCGGAACCACCCGGTACCTGCAGGGCGATTCGGTCCAGGCGTTCGGCATCTACGCCGCGGAACGATCCGGGGCGCCTCTCCAGGCCTTCTGCCGCTACGACCGGGACCCGATTGTCAACCGCAACATGATCTACGAGCCGGATCACGTGATCCTGCTCGATCCGACGCTGGTGGGACTGGGCATCACCCAGGGCCTCAAGCCGGGCGGATGGATCCTCATCAACATCGACAAGCCGCCGGAGGAATTCTCCGAGCGGTTCGCCGGCTATCGCATCGCCACGCTGGACGCGACGGGCATCGCGCGGAAGAACAAGCTGGGGACGCGAAGCGTGCCCATCGTGAACACCGCCCTGCTCGGCGCCACCGCCCGCATTCTCGGTTTCACGCTCGATGAGGTGAATGCGGCGCTGGGGCAGATGGGCTTCGTCGGCAACAACATCACCGCCGCCAAGGAGGCCTTCGAGGCAGTGAAGGTGGCGGAGGCCCACGGCGAGGCGGAGGTCAAGAAGCCGGCCATCCCCCACAACCGCATCACCGGCCTCGTCGATGGCAACACCGGCGCGCTGCCCAGGATCAAGACCGGCGACTGGGCCACGCAGCAGCCGGACCGGCACACGATGATCCCGCCCTGCAACCACATCTGCCCCGCGGGCAATAACGTGCAGGGCTTCCTCGCCGCCCTGGCCAAGGATCAGACCGACGAGGCGCTGCGCATTCTCCTTCAGACCACGCCCTTCCCCTCGGTGTGCGGGCGCGTCTGCCCCGCCCCGTGCATGGAAGTGTGCAACCGCATCCAGCTCGATGAGGCGGTCAACGTCCGCGATCTGGAGCGCTACGCCGGAGACAACGGCGTGGTGGAGGTCAAGCCGCTGGCGCAGCGCGATCAGAAGATCGCCGTGGTCGGCTCCGGCCCCGCCGGGCTCGCCGCGACCTATCACCTGGCCCGGCTGGGCTACGAGGTGACGATCTTCGAGGGCGGCCCGGAACTCGGCGGCCTGCTCCGCACAGGCATCCCCCCCTATCGCCTGCCGCGCGATGTCGTGGACCGCGAGATCGACCGGATCCTCTCGCTGGGCGTGTCGGTCCAGACCGGCGCCCGCGTGGATAAGCAGAAGCTCTTCGACATCGCCAAGGAGCAGGATGCGGTGCTCGTCGCCACCGGCCTCCAGGAGCTTCGGGCCCTGAAGCTGGGGATCGACGAAGGCGAAGTGGTCGTGCAGGGCATCGACTTCCTCGATCGCGCCAACCGAAACGAGGTTCGCGTGGACGGGGAGCGCGTCGTCGTAGTGGGCGGCGGGAACACCGCCTTCGACGCCGCGCGATCCGCCCTCCGCCTCGGCGCCGCGGACGTGCGCATGGTCTATCGCCGCACGCGCAACGAGATGCCCGCCATCGCCGAGGAGATCGACCAGGGCATCGAGGAAGGCCTGAACATCGATTACCTCACGCTGCCGGTGAACATCGTCCCGAACCCGGACGGCAAGGGCTACGTGCTCACCTGCCGGCGCATGGAGCTGGGCGAGCCGGACGAGTCCGGCCGGCGTCGCCCCGTCGAGATCGAAGGCTCGGACTTCGAGATCTACTGCGACCGGTTGATTCTCGCCCTGGGCCAGTCGCCGGAGCTGTCGGTCTTCCCGGAGGGCACGGAAGTGCACGAAGGGGACGAGCTGCTGGGCGTGCTTCAGACCCCGGTGTTCGCCGTCGGCGACCTCGCCACGAACGACGGGACGGTGACCGCGGCCATCGGCTCGGGGCGCCGCGCCGCCTTCCACATCCACCAGACGTTCACCGGCGAGCAGTTGCTGCCGCCGCCGCACGAGGATTCCGACGTCGTCGGGCCCGAGGCGATGCGGATGCACCTGTTCGAAAAGATCAGGCGTCATGACGGCGAAACGCTGCCGCCCGAGACCCGCCGCTTCACCTACGAAGAGGTGCATCACGGCCTCACCGACCCGTCCGAAGCCAAGCGCTGCCTGAGCTGCGGCGTGTGCAACGAGTGCGACCGATGCGTGATGTACTGCCCGGAAGGCGTGCTCAAGCGCAACGGGCACGAGTTCGTGTTCGATTACACCTACTGCAAGGGCTGCGGCGTTTGCGTCGCCGAATGCCCCCGCAACGTCGTGTTCATGGGCAGCATGTGATCTCCCGCGCGGCGCGGCATGCGTCGCCTTTCTGAAGAAGAAGCCTCACCGCAGAGGCGCAAAGCACACAGAGGGAAAAGAAGGTTGAAGAAGGATGCCGGCATCGAGACCAACCCATACCTTCTCGTTCCTCTGCGCCCTCTGCGCCTCTGCGGTGCAATGAACCGATCCGCAACTCCACTGCGGACGACCGCGATGAAGGAGCCACGACATGGCCGTTGAAATCGTGACGGGGAACCATGCCGCCGGGTACGCCCTGTCGGTCGCCGGCGAGGCGAACCGGGAAGCGCGCGGCGTCTGCGCCGGGGCCTACCCGATCACCCCGCAGACGGAGATCATCGAGTTCGCCTCGAGGTTCAAGTTCACCAAGGGCAGCATCGTCCCCGTCGAGAGCGAGCATTCCGCCATGGGCGTGTGCATCGGCGCTTCGATGAACGGCGCCCGCTCGTTCACCGCCAGCGCCTCCAACGGCCTGAGCTACATGACGGAGAACATCTTCACCGCCGGTTACTACCGCCTGCCCATCGTGCTGGTGTGCGTGAACCGGACGATGGGCCCGCCGTGGAACATCTGGGCCGACCAGAGCGACGCCCTGCTCATGCGCGACGCCTCGCTCATCCAGATCTTCGCCGAAACCAACCAGGAGATGGTCGACTCGGTCCTGCTGGCGTTCCGGCTTGCGGAAGACCATCGCATCCTCATGCCGTTCATGGTGTCGATGGAAGCGTTCATCATGTCTCACACCCTGATGAACACGGATCTCCCGGAGCAGAAGCTGGTGGATGCCTACCTGCCGCCGTGCGACATCCCCCATCGCCTGAACCTGGAGAAACCGGTGTGCGTGGGCGGGCTCGCCTGGCCCCAGGAGACGCTGTCCATGCGGGTGGAAACCGACGAGGCGTTCCAGCGGGTCCCGGAGGTCTACGAGGAATGCCGCAAGGAGTTTCAGAAGATCTTCGGCCGGGACGTCGGCGGCTTCATCGACCCGTTCCAGACCGAAGACGCCGACATCGTTCTGATCGCCTCCGGCACGATCGCCACCACGACGCGCGAGGTCGTGAAGAAGCGGCGCGCCGCGGGGGAGAAGGTCGGGATGATCAAGGTCAAGGTCTACCGCCCCTTCCCGGAGCGGGAGCTGCTGGACGCCTGCGCGAACGCCTCGAAGGTCGGCGTGCTCGATCGCAGTTACGCCGCCGGGGTGGGCGGCATCTTCTGGCAGGACTTCCGCGCCGTCGCACAGGGCCGGCGCGATGATCTGCTCATCCAGAACTATCTCACCGGTGTCTGCGGCGGCGACGTGACGCCCGACCTCATCGAGGAAGTGATCGACGACCTCGCGCAGCGCAAAACCGCAGGCCGACCCGTCTGGAAAGGAATCGACGTATGACCACCACCGCCAGTCAAGTCCTCACCGAAGGCGCCCAGATCGCGTGCAGCGAAGAGTGCATCATGCGGCCGGGCAACACCAACTGCGGCGGCTGCGGGATGTCGATCGCCCACACCATGATGGGCCGATTCCTCGCCAAGGCCGGGGAGAAAGCCGTTCTCGTCATCCCCGCCTGCTGCGGCATCGTCACCGCCGGCGGGTATCCCATCTCCAGCTACAACGTGCCCGTGCTCGGCTCGACGTTCGGCTCGGCCCCCGCGTTCGCCACCGGCGTCGCCGTGGTCCGCGACCTCAACGGCGAAAAGGAGCAGGTCATCAACTGGGCGGGCGACGGGGGGACGTATGACATCGGCATGGCCACTCTCTCCGCCGCTGCCGAACGCAACGAGAACTTCATCTACATCTGCTACGACAACGAGATCTACGGCAACACGGGCGGGCAGCGCTCCTCGGCCACCCCCATCGGCGCGAAAACCACCACCACGCCCTACGGCAAGAAGGCATTGAAGAAGCCGATCGTGGACATCATGGCCGCGCATCGCATCCCCTACGCGGCCACGGTCTCCATCGCCCACCCCCAGGACTTCGAGCGCAAGCTCAACGTGGCGGTGAAGAAGAAGGGCTTCCGCTTCCTGCTCATTCACTCGCCCTGCCCCACGGGCTGGAAGAGCGAGCCGTCGCAGACGGTGAACCTCGTCCGCATCGCCGTCAACAGCGGCCTCTTCCCGCTGTACGAGGTCTACGACGGCGTGCGGTACCGGGTGAACGCCGACCCCGACGGCACCGATCCGGCGCAGTATTACGAGGCGCAGCGCCGATTTCCCAAGGGCGCTGTCGACTATGATGCCGTCAGCGCTGAAGCGAGCGCCACGCACGAGCGCCTCACGCGCCTCGCCGAACTCTGGCCCGCGCGGGATGACGAATAGCTCTCGTTTCCCGCTCCGCAGAGCGCAAGGACACGGTAGGGCTCCGCCTCCGCGCGGAGTCGTTTCATCGTGATGCCCTGTTGCAACGGCCGCGCCCCCGGCGCGCCCCGCCGTGGCTATCGGGACTTCCGCTGGATCAGCTCGGCCTCGGCCTCGTACCAGTTCCGCTGCTCCTGGCCGGACGGTCGGCCCTGGGCCAGCCAGATCTCGTAGGCCCGCTGGGCGATCTGGTCGTGGGTGATCTTGATCTCGACCTGCCGGGCGGCCTTCGGTCCGGCCGTGGATTCCCGCTGTCTGCCGGGGCCGGATGAGGTCGGCTTCGCCTTGGCCGGGGCGGCCGGCTTGGGCGAGTCCTTCGCCGCGACCTGCTTCTTCGACACCGAGGAACGAGCTTTTTTCTTGGCCATAAAAGAGCTTCCCTTCTCTTATGAGGAGACTGAATTGAGCCGTCGGCGGCGCGGACGTGCACGAACACAAACCGTACAAATCCCGGCCGGCAGCGTCATGAAGTGTATCAGCAAAACATTCAGGCCGTCTCGGCGCGTGGCCAGACTGTGGACAATCAGTCGAAAAACGGACAAGCAGGCGGCCTTCGGCGATCCCCGGCGTGACGCGGCGGGCCTGCCCCGCGGCAGAAGACGCCCCGCGGCAGACCAAACCGCCCCGGGCGACGAATAATGGATGGGGGTCTGAGGTTTCTCTGTCAAGCGGGGCACGCTGGATTGCCGGGGTCGCATTTCTCGCGTTCGGCACTGAGCCGGCCCCGCTGAGAAGCCGATAAAACCTGGTGATTTCGGGCGCGTGCCCGAGCGCTGTGCTTCCCGAACTTTCATCGAACAGACACGCCGCCATGACTCAACTCGGCACTGAAGCTTCCATGGACAAAACCCGTGACGATCGTCGGGGGCTTGACGTGGAGTCCCTCAAGCAGTCGTTCCTCAACCACGTGGCGTTCACGCAGGTGAAGGTCCCGTTCTTCGAAACCAAGCACGACCTGCTCGTGGCCCTGGCCATGACCGTGCGCGACCGGCTCGTCGAGCGGTGGATCGCCACCCGACGAGCCTATTACGAGCGGACCGAGACCAAGCGCGTCTATTACCTGTCGCTGGAGTTCCTCATCGGACGGACGCTGGGCAACAGCCTGATCAACCTCAATCTCTACGATGAGTGCTATCAGGCGCTCTACGAACTGGGATACGACCTGGAGGAGATCCGGGACCTGGAAGAGGAAGCGGGACTGGGCAACGGCGGTCTGGGACGCCTGGCCGCCTGCTTCCTCGATTCCATGGCCACCCTGGAGCTGCCCGGCTACGGCTACGGCATCCGCTACGACTACGGCATGTTCCACCAGCGCATCCGCGACGGGCACCAGGTCGAGGAGCCCGACGACTGGCTGCGGCTCGGCAACCCCTGGGAGATCGCCCGGCCGGAAGACATGTTCCGCGTGCAGTTCTACGGCCGGTCCGAGCATTACGTGGACGAGAAGGGCAATCACCGGCGCCGCTGGGTGGACACCCATGACATACTCGCCCTGCCCTATGACATCCCCGTGCCGGGTTACCGCAACAACACCGTCAACACGCTCCGCCTCTTTTCGACCCGCTCCACGCGCGAATTCGACCTGGAGTACTTCAACCACGGCGACTACATGCGCGCCTGCGAAGACCAGCTCCATACCGAGATCATCACGAAGGTCCTCTATCCCAAGGATGATTTCGTGCAGGGACGGGAGCTTCGCCTCAAGCAGGAGTACCTGCTCGTCTCCGCCTCCCTCCAGGACATCCTCAACCGTTTCTCCCTCCAGCATCACGACTGGACGCTCCTGCCCGAGCGCGCCGCCATTCAGCTCAACGACACGCATCCGGCCCTGGCCATCCCCGAGCTGATGCGCTTCCTCATGGATCGCGAGCGGCTGGGCTGGAACGAAGCGTGGGACATCACCGTCCGAACCTTCGCCTACACCAATCACACGGTGATGCCGGAAGCACTTGAAACGTGGCGCACCGCCCTGCTCGGAAAGCTCCTGCCCCGACACCTGGAGATCATCTACGAGATCAACCGCAGGCTGCTGGACCGCGTGGCCGAGAAGTATCCCGGCGACACGGCTCGGATGAACCGCATGTCGCTGATCGAGGTCGGACACGAGCCGAAGGTGCGGATGGCCCATCTGGCGATCGTGGGCAGCCACTCGGTCAACGGCGTCTCCGCGCTGCATTCGCAGATCCTCAAGGATCGCGTCCTGCGCGACTTTTACGAGTTCTACCCGGAACGGTTCAACAACAAGACCAACGGCATCACGCCCCGCCGCTGGCTGAAGAAGGCCAACGCCCCGCTGGCCCGCCTCATCATGGACGCGATCGGCGATGAATGGGTCACGGACCTGGATCAACTGCGCCGGCTCACCGCCTTTGCCGACGACCCGGAATATCAGGAGCGCTGGCGGGAGATCAAGCAGCTCAACAAGGACCGCCTGGCGGCTTTCGCCCGCAAGGAGCAGGGCATTAACCTCAACTGCCAGACGCTCTTTGACTGCCAGGTGAAACGCTTTCACGATTACAAGCGGCAACTGCTGAACATCCTGCACGTCATCACGCTCTACAACCGGCTCAAGGCGGGCCGGGAACAGGATTTCGTGCCGCGCACCGTCATCTTCGCGGGCAAGGCCGCACCGGGATACCACCACGCCAAGCTGACGATCAAGCTCGCCAACGCCGTCGGCGACGTTGTCAACAACGACCCGGATGTTGATGGACGTCTGCGCGTGGCTTTCCTCGCCGATTACGGCGTGTCGCTGGCCGAACACATCATGCCCGCGGCCGAGCTGTCCGAGCAGATATCCACCGCGGGCATGGAAGCCTCCGGCACCGGCAACATGAAGTTCGCTCTGAACGGAGCTCTGACCATCGGGACGCTCGACGGCGCCAACATCGAGATCATGGAGGAGGTCGGCGAGGACAACATCTTCATCTTCGGCCTGAAGGCCGAGGAGGTCGAGCACCGCCGCGCCTCCGGGTACAACCCGTGGGAACAGTACTACGCCAACGCCGAGCTTCGAACCGCCGTCGACCAGATCAGCGAAGACGTCTTCTCGTCCGGCCAGCCGGAGCTGTACCAGCCCCTGATCGATCGCCTGTTGCACGAAGGCGACCCGTACATGGTTCTGGCGGACTATGCCTCCTACGTGGCGTGCCAGGAGCGGGTCAGCCGAACCTATCTCGACAAGCGAGTCTGGACGCGCATGTCGATTCTCAACACCGCCAACATGGGCAAGTTCTCTTCCGATCGCACCATCCGCGAATACGCCGAGCAGATCTGGGACGTGCAGCCTGTTTCCGTCTCGCTCGAGGAGGGTGTCTGAAATCCCGCCCCGCGCGGGGCGCCGGCGCAGAGCGGGGCCGCTTTGATGGGGCGCCGACTCCCCCGACTCGCCGGCAGTGGCATCATCGAATCCGACGGCCTACGCTAGGCAGAGCCGGTGGGGAGGCCGAGGCTGCTTCCCTGCCCTCCAGTTCCGCCTCTTGCCTGCTGACGACCTCGGCCGCGATGCCCGGAAGTTCGCGAGGACACTGCTCATGCCCATCAAGACCGTCCTGGACACGCAGATCAGGCATGTCTCCGTCCTCGATGAGCACGGTGCGTTCGACGATGAGCTCGGGGGGGACTTAATACCGGATACGGATCTCGTCCGGCTCTACGAGCACATGACCATCTGCCGCCACCTCGACGAGGTGGCCTTCAAGCTCCAGCGCTCCGGGCGCATGGGCACCTACCCGCAGAACATGGGCCAGGAGGCCGCAAGCCTCGGCGCTGCCTACGCCCTGCGCAGAGACGACTGGCTCGTGACCTGCTACCGGGAGAACGCCGGGCTGTTCTGGCACGGCCTGCCCATGGAGTACGTGCTCCTGCACTGGATGGGCGATGAGCGCGGCAACCAGATCCCGCCGGGCGTGTACGCCACCCCCCTGGCGATTCCCATCGGCACGCAGATGCTGCACGCCGCCGGCCTCGCCTGGGCGGCGAAGTATCGCGGCGCCGATCGCATCGCCTGCACGTTCTTCGGCGACGGCGCGACCAGCGAAGGCGATTTCCACGAGGCGGCCAACTTCGCCGCCAACCTCGATCTGCCCGTCATCTTCGTCTGCCAGAACAACCAGTGGGCCATCTCCGTGCCGACGAAGATCCAGTGCGCAGCACCCACCGTCGCCCAGCGCGGTCTCGCCTACGGCATGGAGTGCATCCAGGTCGACGGCAACGACCTCTTCGCCATGGTCCGGGTTGTCCGCGAGGCCGCCGACCGCGCCCGCAAGGAGAAGCGGCCCACCTTCATCGAGGCGGTCACCTATCGACTGGGCGATCACACCACGGCCGATGACGCCCGGCGCTATCGCGATGCGGACGAGGTCGAGCGCTGGAAGAAGCGCGATCCGCTCATTCGCCTGCGCAGTTACCTTGCGCATCGCACGCTCTGGGATCAGGAGAAGCAGGCGACCCTGCACCGCCGGGCCGAGGAAGAGGTGGCCGCGGTGGTCCGGCGCGCCGAGGAGATCGCCGACCCGGCGCCGGCCGACATGTTCGATTCCATGTACGCCGAGCTGCCCGAGGAGCTGCGCCTCCAGCGCGACACCATGCGCACCAGCAGCATCGGCCAGGACCCGGCCCAGATCGAAGACGAGGTCGAAATCCCCGGATAGAAGAACGCACCGCAGAGGCCCCCGGAATGGTGGCACGGGCGTCCCGCCCGTGCGAAGCAAAGAACAGCAGCAGATCGCCGCAGAGTTGCAGAGAACACAGAGGAAACAAACCACTCATCGGTCATCGCTCATCACTTATCACTCATCGCTTATCACTCATCGCTCATCACTCATCACTCATCACTGATCTTTCCCGGGCACCCGGGCTCGAGGACGAGCCGGCTTGCTGATCCCTGATCCCTGATCCCTTACTACTCATCACTTATCACTCATTACTCATCACTCATCACTCATCACTCATCACTGATCTTTCCCGGGCACCCGGGCTCGAGGACGAGCCGGCTTGCTGATCCCTGATCCCTTACTACTCATCACTTATCACTCATCACTGATCGAGCCCGAACGCATGGCGAACTTAACGCTGGTCCAGGCAATCAACCTCGCCCTCACCCAGGAACTGGAGAAGGATGATCGCATCATCCTGCTCGGCGAGGATGTGGGGCTCAACGGCGGCGTGTTCCGAGTCACCGAGGGCCTGCACAAGCGATTCGGGGCCGACCGCGTCGTCGATACGCCGCTCGCCGAGTCCGGCATCATCGGCGCCTCGATCGGCCTGGCCATGGCCGGCCTGCGCCCCGTTCCCGAGATCCAGTTCGAGGGCTTCCTCGGCCCCGCCTACGACCAGATCACCACGCACGCAGCGCGCATGCGCACCCGCACCCGCGGGGCGCTGACGGTCCCGCTCACCATTCGCGTGCCCGTGGGCGGCGGCATTCACGCCCCCGAGCTTCACTCCGACAGCCCGGAAGCGATCTACGCGCACACGCCGGGCCTGAAGATCGTCATGCCCGCCTCTCCCTACGACGCCAAGGGCCTGCTCATCAGCGCTATCCGCGACGGCGATCCGGTGATCTTCTTCGAGCCGAAGCGCATCTACCGCGCCTTCCGCGAGGAGGTGCCCGAAGAAGAGTACACGATCCCCATCGGCCGGGCGCGCATCGTCTCCGAGGGCGATGAGATCACCCTCATCTCCTGGGGCGCAAGCGTCATCCAGTGCATGAATGCGATCGAGAAGTCCAGCCGCTCCATCGAACTCATCGATTTGCGCACCATCTCTCCGCTCGACATGCCGACCATTACCCGCTCGGTGGAGAAGACCGGGCGGGTAGTCATCGTCCACGAAGCGCCCAGGACCGCCGGCCTCGGGGCGGAGATCGCCACCGCGATCATGGAGCAGTGCTTCCTGCACCTGGAAGCGCCCGTCCAGCGCGTCACCGGCTTCGACACCATCATGCCCTATTACAAGCTCGAACTCGACTATCTCCCCGACGCGGACCGCATCGGCAAGGCGATCGAAGAGGTCTCCGCATACTGATGAGAAGGCATCATGGCAACATGGCAACAAGCGTCCCCGTCCGGGCTTGCCTCTTCGCGTCTCTTGATTTCGACGTTTTGACTTTTTGAACTTTCCACCATGGCGATCAAGCAACCTGCCGACAAGTCGCATTTCATCCTTCCCGATCTGGGGGAAGGCGTGCACGAGGCCGAACTCATCAAGTGGCGCGTCGAGGTCGGCCACTATGTGAAAGAGCATCAGGTCCTCGCCGAGATGGAGACCGACAAGGCGCTCGTCGAGGTCCCCA